>Ga0210040_10001781_pt1 | contig 31750 bp, 31 predicted proteins | sample CryGeyCG12114_NA_FD_185462 | JGI IMG/M metagenome (GOLD analysis project Ga0210040, IMG submission 185462) | Groundwater microbial communities from aquifer - Crystal Geyser CG19_WC_8/21/14_NA (SPAdes) (version 2) | ecosystem: Environmental > Aquatic > Deep subsurface > Groundwater | place: USA...
TCATTGCGCCGCTGGCGTTGCAGCTGGCACAAGTGCTGGCGTTGGGCGTCGGTCAACTGCACGTTCATGCTACAAGTGTAGTATTTTTAGCCCAACTCATTCGCATCACTCTTCGCGACCAGTATAAATACGCGTCGCAACTCTCTGAAAAACAGCCTTTATAAAGCGAAAAACAAGGTTTTTTGATAAATTTTTTAGGGGAAATGTTGCGCCGCACGAATTAGACAGCGTATCTTTGCAGCATCAAACAACCACCCCACGGCGGTTCATTGATTGAAAAAGCTGCGCTTGTGGCGAAATTGGTAGACGCGCTGTCTTCAGGCGGCAGTTCCGCAAGGTGTGAGAGTTCGAGTCTCTCCGAGCGCACCCAAAGCCGACCCCTCACCGGGTCGGCTTTTTCGTTTTAGCTCATACCTGTGGGCTCCGTCTGTATCAACTGCCGGAGGCGTTGCGTAGGAAAGCGTAGTATGAGAAAACGTTTGCAAAAGCGCCTCTCCGTTCTGGCTGGGGTGCTTACTTTGGAAGTGGTGCTGGCCAGTGTGGTATTTCTGCTGGCCTTCGCCGTGTTCTTCTACCTCACGCGCATTGTATTTATAGAGCACTCCGTGGCATTCGACAACTGGGCATTTGCCCAGATGGACGCGCTGCGCGCTGCCATGCCGGGCCTCACGGCCTGGGTGCGAAGCATCACATTTTTTGCTTCCATGCCGTTTCTGGTGGCTGCCGCGCTGCTTATTCCGGGGTTTTTGCTCTGGCGGCAGCATCGCCGCGAGGCACTAATCGTATTTCTGGCGATAGTAGGGGCCACAGTGCTCAATCAGCTGCTGAAGCTGCACTTCCAACGCACCCGCCCCGATACGGCTCTTATTGCGCAGCCTGGCCTGAGCTTTCCCAGTGGCCACGCCATGATTGGTAGCTCCTTGTACGCGGCTCTGGCGTGGCTGGCGTGGCGCCATGGCCAACGCGGCGCGGCGGTGGCGCTTATCCTGTGGGCTGCCCTCATTGGCCTCACCCGTGTCTACCTGCATGTGCACTACGCTACCGACGTCACGGCGGGCTTTGCAGCAGGCGTGGTCTGGATGCTACTGCTACGCACGATACTACGCTGGCGCCGCCGACCAAAAGTGGCCGAAGCAGGGTAGAAGCACCCACACAAAAAAGCCCCGTGAAACAACGTTCCGCGGGGCTTCTTTGTGGGTGCTCTAGAGCTACATAGTGGTGGCACCAGTAGTGCCAGCAGTAGTACCTGTGGTAGCACCCGTCGTGGTGGTTCCGACAGTAGTACCGGTGGTGGCACCGTTCATAGTACCGCTGCTACCAGTCGACATGCCAGCCGTGGTGGTAGCAGCGCCGGCGTCAGACATAGTGGACGTGCCATCGGCGGGCATCGTAGACATGGTGGTGTCAGCATTCATGCCCGTATCCGAGTTCATAGTCGGGTTGGAATCCATGGCGCCGGTACCGGTGGTGGTGTCGGTGGTGGTGTCGTTGCCGCAGCTGGTGAGGGATAGGGTAGCGGCCGTGCATACGGCAGCCGCAAATAAGAACGTGCGTTTCATAAGGGAAAGAAAATTTCTGGTGAAAAAGAGCAGTTGTACCAATCAACAAATATCTGCCTAAACGGCCGCTGTTGGGTGTCTGGCGGCGCATGGTAGACTGATCAGCTCGTGATTCTAACGGCCATTGACAAAATCAGTTGCAAATACTGATGTACATAATTCATTCATTATGAATTTGTTGTTGAGTTTCGGCGGCTAAAAAAGCTTCTCTTTACTCTGGCTACGGCTACGTTGGAGCTGCAGCCAGTAGCTTTACGGTGGCCCGCGCACCACTGCGGGGTATCGTCGTATTTGCCTATGTCCTACGCTCTCCTACTGTTTGATTATGATGGCACGCTCTGCAATTCTGAAGCGGCTATCCTGTTTAGTCTGCGCCGAGTATTTGCACACTACCGCATGCCTGTGCCGTCCGAAGCAGAGCTAGCGCGGGTGGTAGGCCTGGGCCTACCCTCGCCCGATAGCTTGCAAGCGTTGCACCCCGCTTTGGCGGGCGATGAGCTAGCCGAGTGGCTACTCACGTACCGGGGGATCTACTCTAATGAGGGCGAAGCGCTGGTACAGCCCTTCGACGGCGCCCGCGACGTGCTGGCTGCCGCCCAGGCGCAGGGTGTGGCCGTGGCTGTAGTGAGCAACAAGGGCGCGGCTACGCTGGAAGAATCCTTATCGCGTCTGGGCCTGCGCGCCTACGTGCAGCTACTCGTCGGCGATGGCAGTTACCCAGATCAGCAACTACCCCTCAAGCCCAGCCCCGTCCTCTACGAGCAAGTGATCCGGCCCCACTTCGCGCCGATATTGCCTGCGGCCACCCTCATGCTAGGCGATACCACTACCGACCTGCTGTTTGCCCGCAACTGCGGCCTCGATGCCTGCTGGGCGCGCTACGGTTTCGGCGACGCCGATGGGTGCCGGGCGTTGCAGCCCAAGTACCAAATAGGCAGCCTTCGCGACGTGCTGGAGCTACTGGCGAAGTAGAGAATAGTGACCGACCTTGCGTTTGACGTTTTACTGTATAGATGTGCTAACAGAATGTTCAACTCACTGTTTCACCATTCACCATAGCATTTTTACTGCTGAGCGCCGCGAAGTTGGAGGTGCAAGCTCACGTCCTGGGAGTCCAGCTCGCGCTCCACTTCCCGAATGGCTTGCTCGCTGAAGTTGCCCTCGTGGTGCAGGTGCGCAAGCAAGCGGCGTTGGTAGGCATTCACCTCCAGCTGCATTTGCAATAGCTGACTGAACTGTTCGCGCTCCGTGAGGTCTTCTTCCAATGGCGTCGTGGCAGCGTTGGCGAGCACGTTGTTGAGGTAAGAAATGCGGCGAGCTACGCGCTGGCGCAACGTGTCGAGCACGGCAGAATGGGCGTGGTGAGCCAGGTAGTCATCGAGATACGCCAGCACGCCGCTGGCCACCTCCAGGCGCAGGCGCTGCTCCTCCAGAGTAAGCTCCGCCGCCGGTTCGCGCACGCCCAGCCACCGAATCAGCCAGGGCAACGACAGGCTTTGCAGCACCAGCGTAGTCAGAATCACGATGAAGGTGATGAGCAGAATAGCACTGCGCTGCGGAAACGGGTGGCCGCTGCTCAGTACCAGTGGCAGTGCCAGCGCCGTGGCCAGCGAAATAATACCCCGCATGCCCGACCAGGAAATGATAAACAGCTCGCGCAGCAGCTGGCTACGCCCCACGTTAGTTGGGCGCTTATGCCGATAGGCGAGGTAGAAGGTAGGAAATACCCATGCAATGCGTACCAAAATGGTAGCCGCACTAATGAGCAGGCCGTAGCCAATCAACTCCGTGAGACGATGGGAATGCAAATCCTGCAATACAGTGGGCAATTGCAACCCAATGACAATGAACACAAAGCCGTTCAGCAGAAATACCAGCACATTCCAGAAGCTGGTGTTTTGTAGCCGCGTAGTGGTAGAGTACACATCGTAGGAACGCCACGACACCACTAGCCCCGTAAAAACCACCGCCAGCACCCCCGATACGCCTACCTGCTCGGCCAGGGAATAGGCCACGTAGGGCACCAGTAGCGTGAGGCTGGTAGCGAGAGTAGAGTCGGTGATGCGGGCCTGAACAAGCGTGACCAGATAGCCAATGGCTAGCCCAATGCCAATGCCGCCCCCGCCCACCAATAAAAACTGCCACCCCGCCTGCCAAAAGGCAAAGCTGCCGCCTACCACGGCTGCCACCGCCGAGCGGTAGATAATCAGCGCGGAGGCGTCGTTCACGAGCCCTTCGCCTTCCAGAATAGCCGTGATACGGCGTGGTAGCCCCAGGCCCTGCACGGCACTGGTGGCTGCTACTGCATCGGGTGGCGACACAATGGCGCCCAGCACAAACGCCAGCGGCCACCGAAACCCCGGAATAAAGTAGTGCGCCAAGCCTGCTACCAACACCGTCGTGAACAGCACCAGCCCCACCGCCAGCCAGGTAATGGGCCGATGGTACGTCTTGAAGTCCGTCCACGACAGGCTAAAGCTGGCCTCATAGAGCAGCGGGGGTAGGAAAATCAGGAAAATGAGGTCGGGGTTGAGGCGGAGGACGGGCAGCCCTGGCACCAGGGCCAGCACCAACCCCGCCACCACCAACAGCACGGGGTAGGGCAGCCGAAACCGTGTGGCCACAGCCGAAAGCCCCGTGAGCAACGCCATCAACAGCAAAACGAGCTCGAGTTCTTTCATAGATGAGGAAGATATATCTGGGGCTGAACGGCGGCCGCAGCCAGAAGTTTTTCAGGAATCGGACTGAAGTCAGGCCGCAATAAGTTATCATTTCGAGTGTGAACAGTTCGTTGCACCGAGCTTGTCTGAGGAATAGCGCGTACCACGGCAATTCTATCGTTAGCAATCAGCGTCATCACGTGCGATTCCTCAAAAGGCTCGAAATGAGGTCTGGGCAGCCACAGAAACACTTAAACCGCTTCGCTTTCCTATTTTCGCCCAAACTTCCTACCTATGTCTCAACCCGAAAGCAGTGCGCTGGCGGTAACCGTGGTGCGTGGCCAGTCGGTGCTGACGACGTGCCGCAGCGTGCAGCCACTCAAGATTCTACAGCCGCGCTCTGCCGCCCGCGCCTGCTACGCGGTGCTGTCGAGCTACGGCGGCGGTCTGGTTTCCGGCGATGTTATTCGGTTGCAGGTAGAGGTAGGAGAGCAAGCGTACCTGTTTCTGGGTACGCAAGCCAATACCAAGGTATATAAGGCGGTAAGAGAGCAGGAAACGCTGCAACATACCGTGGGAATGGTGGCTGCCGGTGCGCTGGCCGTGGTGTTTCCCGATCCGCTGGTGCCCCACGCTGGCAGCCGCTACCGCCAGCAGCAGCACTGGCAGCTGCACCCCGAGGGCATACTGCTGCTGGCCGACTGGCTTCACGCTGGCCGCACCGATAGCGGCGAGCGGTTTGCCTTCACCTCCCTGCACACGGAGCTGCGCGTGGAGGTAGGCGAAAAGCTAGTGCTGCTAGACCGCTTTCACTTCCGGCCCGAAGAACATATTGCCGCCTCGCCGGCGCACTTTGGTGCCTACCAGACGATGCTCTCTCTCTACCTTGTAGGCCCGCCCCACGACCCCCGCTTTCGGCGCCTGGCCGAAGCGTTGCTGGCCCAGCAGCTACCAGCGCGCCGCGATCCGCACTTCACGCTGGCCAGTCGGCCCTACGTGGTATCGGTGGCGCAGGCTCGCCCCAATGTATATGTGCTCCGCGCCCTGGGCCTGAGCCGCACCGATTTGCAGCCGCTTTGTGAAGACATACTGCGCGTGCTGGCAGAGGAAGAATTGCTGGGCTTCAACCCGTGGGCGCGCAAATTTTAGTGAGCTGTACGTGTTGAGCGGCTACTCAGAAGCTGTTCGGATGATCTGGCAAACCGCTTGAGCTTCATCTGCTATACTTCCACGTACGTAAAGAAAATCCGGCTTTTGTCTGCCCGTTCTTCCTTTTTTCTGTGTCCGATTTCCCTACCCCTTTTTATCAGTGGCCCTACCTGATGCGGCAGCGGTGGAGCCAGTTGCTGTTTGCGCATTGGCCCATAGCGCCGGAGCTGTTGCGGCCCTACCTGCCGCCACGTCTGGAGCTAGATTTGTTTGAAGGCCAGGCTTGGCTAGGCGTGGTGCCATTCACCATGAGCCACATCCGGCCGCTGGGCTTGCCCGCCGTGCCGGGCCTCAACCACCTGCACGAACTCAACGTGCGCACCTATGCTACCCTGGATGGCGTATCGGGCGTGTGGTTTCTCTCCCTCGATGCCACCCAGCCGCTGGGCGTATGGGCGGCCCGCACCCTGTTTCACCTGCCCTACCTCCACGCCCGGATGCGCCTCACGCAGCAAGACAACACGCTGCGCGCCACAGCCGAGCGCACCCACGCGGGAGTTGCGCCCGCCACGTTTGCCGCCACCTGGACGGTAGGGGCCCCACTGCCGCCCGCGCAGCCGGGCTCCCTGGCGCATTTCCTTACGGAGCGCTACCACCTCTACACCGCCGGCCCCAATCTACAGGCGGATATTCACGGCCCTAACTTATGGCGTGGTCAGCTGCTGCACGCACCCTGGCCGCTCCGCGAGGCCACAGTAGATAGTTGGGAATCAACATTAATAGAAAGCCACGGCTTGCCTACCCCTACCGGGGAGCCTGTGCTCTACGCTGCCGACCCATTGGATGTGTGGGTGCAAACGCTCCGGCGGGTGTAGCCAGATTGGCCGCCGCCTACCTTACCGCCGGTCTTCGCGCACCGAAGCCAGGGCTTTGGTTTTGGCCTCTTTGATGTGGTCGATGATGACATCGAGGTTGTAGCCATCCAGTGCCCGCGCAAACACGAAGGGGCCATCACCGCGCATTTTTTTGGAGTCGCGCTCCATCACACCAAGGTCGGCGTTTACTAGGTGCGCAATATCTATCTTGTTGATAACTAATAAATCAGATTGGGTGATGCCGGGGCCACCCTTGCGCGGAATCTTGTCGCCGCCCGACACGTCGATGACGTAGATGGAGTAGTCGACCAACTCGCGGCTGAAGTGGGCGGCCAGGTTGTCGCCGCCGCTTTCCACAAACAGGAAATCCAACTTGTTATCAAAGCGCTGCATCAGGCCTTCCAGCGCATTCATATTCAAGGATATATCTTCCCGAATGGCGGCGTGCGGGCAGCCGCCGGTTTCGACGCCCACAATGCGGTCTTCGGTGAGGGCGCTGTGGCGGATAAGGAAGTCGGCGTCTTCGCGGGTGAAGATGTCGTTGGTGACCACGCCTAGTTCCAGCTCGTGGCGCAGCCGCTCGCACAGGGCTTTTAGCAACGCCGTTTTGCCCGTGCCCACCGGCCCGCCAATGCCCACCGTGAAGGCCCGCTTGCGGAAATTGCGGTAGGAGGGTAGGCGCCGCGTTTCCCGCTCGTTATAGTCGCCCGGCGAGTCGTAGGCTTCGTGCGGGTTGTGGCCGTGGAGCAGGAGCGCAAGTTTATCAACGAAAGCCATGATTTTTAGGAAGTGAGACTATGGAGCGTGAGGCAGAAGAAGAACGTCATTTCGACCAGCGGGAGAAATCTCGCGTGCTATTGTTGTGATGGTAATTTTAGAGCAGATTCAGGCTGCGGTACACTGACTCTGAAACTACTCTAGGCTTATTGGATTAGAATTACCGGGAGCATGCGAGATTTCTCCCGCTGGTCGAAATGACGTTCCTATTGTAGCCTCTGGCTTGCACGTTAATTCTGAAACAATTTGGAGTAAATATCCTCGTGGAAGGTTTGTGTCACATCCAGCAAAAAGCCGGCGCGCGTGGCCTCCTGATAGGAAGCGGAGGTAGGCCTAGCGAGCAGATCGTCAAAAATAGCGTAGAAATCGTGCTGTAGCTGGTGGCCTTCCATCGGCCCCAGCACGCCCAGCCGGATGGCCGCGCTGATTTGGTCGCGCAGGGCCATGTGCAGGTAGGCGGCCCGCGTCTCAGCCAGCGTAAATCCTACCCGCCGCAACGACCACCCAAACGCCGGCACGAAATGCAGCGGCAACTCCTGCCCCGCACACCACCGGCTGATTTCTCCTACCTCCGCTTCTGGGTAGAACGACGACAGCAGCCGCAGCCAGTTGCTGGCCTGCACCAAACTGGCGCGATGCAGCGGCGGCACCAGCAGCTGGGCATCGTACTCTGCGGCCAAAGCACGTAGCTCTTTCGAGTATTCAGCGAGTTGAAAGCAGGAATTAAGAAACGGAAACTCCAGACTGACTGCCTGTTGCAGAAACGAATAGAGGTAGTTGCGCAACGCGTCGGAATCCGGCAGCAGCCCAAACGTGGCGCTGCTCTCCAGGCCGTAGGAGTAGGCAAACGAGCCCGTGGGCAGGGCCGAATCGGTGAGGTGCAGCAGGCGGGCGAGGTGGGACAAAGGCAACTAAAATAGAACGTCATTCCGAGCTTGTCGAGGAATCTCGCGTGCTCCCGGTACTTACTATCTGGCATCAGCACGCGAGATTCCTCGACAAGCTCGGAATGACGTTCTGAAATGGATTAAAATAGATTATACAGCTGGCCCAGCGGCAGCTTGGTAGCTGGCTCACATGTCAAATGCACGCCATCTACCGTCACTTTATAGGTTTCGGGGTCTACCTCAATGTTGGGCAGGTAGTCGTTCAGGGCCATATCGTGCTTCGTGACGGTGCGGCAGCCGCGCACGGGTACCACGCGCTTCTGCAAGCCGTAAGTGGCGGCTACGTGTTCGGCCGAGGCCTGCGACACAAACACCACCGACGACTTGCCCACCGCCCCGCCCAGCGCCCCGAACATCGGCCGCGAAAAGGACGGCTGCGGGGTAGGAATGGAAGCGTTGGCGTCGCCCATCTGGTTTTGCACGATGATGCCGCCTTTGAGGATGGTTTCGGGGCGGGAGCCGAACAGCGCGGGTTTCCAGAGCACCAAATCGGCCAGCTTGCCTACCTCCACGGAGCCGATTTCGTCGGCGAAACCGTGGGCGCGGGCGGGATTGATGGTGTACTTGGCCACGTAGCGCCGGGCGCGGAAGTTGTCGTGGCGGCCGGGGGCGTCTTCGGGAAGGGCGCCGCGCTGCTGCTTCATCTTGTGAGCCGTTTGCCAGGTGCGCGTAATCACTTCGCCTACCCTGCCCATGGCCTGCGAGTCGCTGCTGATGATGCTGAGGGCGCCCATGTCGTGCAGGATATCCTCGGCGGCAATGGTTTCGTTGCGGATGCGGCTCTCGGCAAAGGCCACGTCCTCGGGAATGTTGCGGTCCAGGTGGTGGCACACCATCAGCATGTCCAGGTGCTCGTCGATGGTGTTCACGGTGTAGGGCCGCGTGGGGTTGGTGCTCGATGGAATCACGTTCGGCTCCCCGCAAATCTTGATGATGTCGGGGGCGTGGCCGCCGCCCGCGCCCTCGGTGTGGTAGCTATGGATGGTGCGCCCCTTGAACGCGCCCACCGAGTTTTCCACGAAGCCGCTCTCGTTCAGCGTGTCCGTATGGATGCACACCTGCACGTCGTACTCCTCGGCCACGCTCAGGCACTGGTCGATGGCGGCGGGGGTAGTACCCCAGTCCTCGTGCAGCTTGAAGCCCAGCGCGCCGGCCTCAATCTGCTCGCGCAGCCCCTCGGGCTTGGACGAGTTGCCCTTGCCCAAAAACCCAAAGTTGAGGGGGTAGGCCTCCGTGGCCTTCAGCATCATCTCGATGTAGAAGGCGCCGGGCGTGCAAGTAGTAGCCGTGGTGCCCGCGGCCGGCCCGGTGCCGCCGCCTACCATGGTGGTCAGGCCCGAGGCCAGCGCCTCCGGAATCTGCTGGGGGCTGATGAAGTGAATGTGGCAGTCGATGCCGCCGGCCGTCAGGATTTTGCCCTCGCCAGCCACTACCTCCGTCGTCACGCCCACGGTCATGCCCGGCGTCACGTGGGGCATAATGTGCGGGTTGCCGGCCTTGCCAATGCCCACAATTCGGCCGTTTTTGATGCCAATATCGGCTTTGTAAATGCCGGTGTAATCCAGCACCAGGGCGTTGGTGATGAGCAAATCCAGCGCCTCGGCCTGCGGAACGCCGGCGGCCTGGCCCATGCCGTCGCGCAGCACCTTGCCGCCGCCAAACTTACATTCCTCGCCGTAGGTGCAGTAGTCTTTCTCTACCTCAATCAGCAAATCGGTGTCGCCCAGGCGCACCCGGTCGCCGGTGGTCGGGCCGTACATATCGGCGTAAGCGCGCCGGGAGAGGGGGTAGGGCATAGAAGTATAATTTTTACTGATTAATCTCAAACGTGTAATCTCCACTTTCTAAATCTTCTGGCTTTAAAGCATAAAGATTTCTGAAATGCTCCATTTCTTCTGGATTAGGACTTGGTAGATTGTTTCTTGTTGATAGAGGCAAAGTGCTCAATATAGCAGCGCGCTCATCTTGTGAAAGAAGCTCAATTATATTGGCTAAGTCTTGTCGAAGTCTAGTAAGTTCTTCTTCTATTTGATCGTTACTTAATCCATGTAATTGATTTTGAAGCGAATCAATACGGTCTAAAGTTCTTGAAAGTCTGCCAACCAATCCAGTTCGTCTCTCGGCTCTCTCTAAATTATTGGCAACGATTGAGTTGTTGCTAGCAGTACGGTTAATGACAAATTCAGAAACTTCGGTAATATCCTCTTTTAATTGGGATAGCCCAGACCTAAAGTCACCGTAACTACCTATTGCTCCATACATAAGTAAAAGACGTCCGTAAAAGGTGACTTTACCTTTTATAGAACCTTCTTCAATATTTATAATGCAAATAATATTGCTTTCATAGATATTATTTGCATTTTCTTCTGTTCTATTTTCTCTTAAAAGATTATTAATTCTTTGGATTCTCCTCCTTAAAACAAGTTCTTCCTCAGTAGCACGAATCAGAGAGTTTCTTATGCTGATAGCATCTTCTTCATTATACTTTTGTTTTACTCTAATGTAAGTTTCAGCAAGTTTGATTTTTAAAACTTCCCTTTTCATTGTAAATTCTTTCATAATTATCTAATGAGTTAATAAAGCCGAGTGTATATCTCGTCAAACGGTTACCTCAGCTTCTCCAACGCCCTCCCCTTATTCCCCTCATCCACCTTCCCATCTGTCCACCCATTGCCGCCATACACAATCCGCTCCCCGGCTAGCGCCACTAGCGTCACGCGCTTTCGTTCGCCGGGCTCGAAGCGCACGGCGGTGCCGGCCGGGATGTTGAGGCGGTAGCCAAAGACGGTGGCGCGGTCGAACTCCAGCGCGGCGTTGGTTTCGAAGAAGGGGTAGTGTGAGCCCACCTGCACCGGCCGGTCGCCTTGGTTGAGCACGTCGATTTCGATAGTGTCGCGGCCTTCGTTGAGAATGAGGTCGTCCTCGGCCAGCAGGTACTCGCCGGGCCGGGCGTTGATGACGGTATCGGGGCCGGGGAGGGGTGGGCGGCGCGTGAGGCCGGAGCCGTAGAGCGCCAGCTCCGGCGAACCATGCTCGCGGCAGATGGGGTAATGCACCGTCACGAGCTTGGTGCCGTCGGGGAAAGTGCCTTCGATTTGTACCTCCGGCAGCAGCTCGGCCACGCCGGGCAGCACGTCGGCGTGGCCGAGGAGCTGCTTGCCCTTGTCCATGAGAACGGCCACGCTCTCGCCGTCGCGGATGAACTCCAGCAGTTGGGTAGCCAGCAGGGCCGTGGCCTCGGGGTAGTTCAGGCGCAGGCCGCGGGCGTAGCGTTTCTGAGCCACAAAGCCAGCCTGGTGCAGCACCAGCTTATCGAGGTCTTTGGGGGCGAGGTGCATAAGGGGAGTGGTGAAATTGTGAGTTACAAGAACGTCATTTCGAGCTTGTCGAGAAATCTCGCGTGCTGACGAGAGGTAGTATCTGCCATCAGCACGCGAGATTTCTCGACAAGCTCGAAATGACGGTCAAAACTTTATATTTTCAAATACCATCCAGCCGCCATACCCAATGCTCAGCAGCGACGTGACGACCACCACCGAGCTGGTCAGCACGCGGCTGATGCGCATGCGGGGCGTGAAGGGAATATTCATGAGCGCCGCCGCGCCGAACATGCCTACCACGGAGCCCAGCCCGAACAGCAGGATATAGGCTAAGCTGTGGAGCGGGTCGCGTAGCTCGCTCATCACCAGCAGTACCAGCGCGCCGCTACCTGCTAAGCCATGCAGCAAACCAATGGCATAGGCGAGCTGGTGGCGGTTGCGGGCCACTAGCGTAGGCAAAGTATAGTTCTGTTTGTTGATAAGCCGGCCTACCCCCATCGTAATTAGGAGTATGCCCACGGCCGCCTCGAAATAGCCGCTGGATAGAAACGTTACCTTGCCCAGCAGCACCAGCCCGCCGAACACCACCAGCGTAGTGGTATGGCCCAGGCCCCAATACAGGCCATCTTTCACGGCCAGCAGGGTAGAGTCGCGGCGGGCGACGAGTTGGCTGACGGCCAGCAGGTGGTCGGGCTCGAAGGCGTGGCCGATACCGATAAGGAAGGCGAACAGAATGGGTAAGAGAGCCTGCATAGGCAACGGCGTGAGAAGCGAGTGAGAGTAGAACGAGTAGGGGCGGCTTGCAGCCGCCCGTTGCGCCCAACTGGCAAGTGTAGATTCAGGTCAATATAGGTGGTAAAATGGGATAGGAATACCCGTTGCGCCTCGTGGGTAGGCAAAGACGTTTACTCGGCCTTACGCACTCGCTCGGCTGTGCCGAGTGAGGCTTGTGCTTGAGGAGCTCTGCCCCGAATCCGGCTGCGTCGCTTGCCCGATACCGCCTCAACGAGATGCAGATGCGCGCAGCAGAGCTGCTGGGGCATAGTCCTCACTCGGCACAGCCAAGCGAGTGCGGAAGGCCTATTTACTATACTGCGCTGGTTGCAACGACGGGCGCCTGCAAGGCGCCCCTACAGCCGCAACACCCAACTATAGGAAAACAAGCGCCGGCCCAACGGAGTATCTTTACCAGAAATCCGGCGCGTGCCGGACTCCCTCACCCGCAACTCCGCAGTTATATGGCCTCTTTTCGTCAGAAACTAATGAAATTCCTGTACCCGCTGATTATGCGGCTGTCGAAATCGAGCAGCAAGGGGAAGGTGCTGGCCAACAAGCAGCAAGCGGCTGCGCCCGTGTCGTTCTACGACCTGGCGGGGCAGCGCAACAACGGCCAGGCCCTACCCTTTGGGCAGCTGAAAGGTAAGAAGGTGCTGCTGGTGAACACGGCTTCCAACTGTGGCTTCACCAACCAATATCAGGAGTTGCAACAGCTCTCGGAGCAGTTTGCCAACGAGCTGGTGGTGCTGGGCTTTCCGGCCAATGACTTTGCCAACCAGGAACAGGATGATGACCAGACCATCAACCAGTTCTGTCAGGTGAATTTTGGCGTGTCGTTTCCGCTGATGAAAAAAAGCGTGGTGGTGAAAACGGCCGAGCAGAACCCCGTGTACCAATGGCTGACCCAGGCTCAGCAAAATGGCTGGAACGAACAGGCACCCGACTGGAATTTTTCGAAGTACCTGGTAAGTGAAGATGGGCGGCTGCTGCGGTATTTTGGGGCAGCTGTGTCACCGCTCAGCGAGGATGTTACGGGTAGTGTCCGGGCGTAGCGGGGTGGTGGGTTGGTAGTGACAGCCCGCGCAAAAGCACGTATCTTTTCGACCTCTCTTGTTCAGCTTTCTTACTTTATGAAGAATATTTTACTAGCCGGTATGGCGGCCTGCGTCCTGTTTAGCTGCTCGGAGCAGAAAAACAAGTCGGCAGAAACGAACAGCGCTGCGCCCAGCGTAGCCAAACCGGCCAGCCTGCCAGCGCTGTATGACAGCTATTGGGAGCGACAATCGCACTTTTTCCCGCTGGAAGCCACCTCGCAGGGCGACAACCGCTTTAACAACCGCCTACCCAACGACCAGACCCACGCCTTCCGCGACTCGTTGCGCACGTTCTACCAAACGTCGCTCGACCAGCTGCACTTGTTCAAGCGCGATTCGCTGGTCGAGAACGACAAAATCAGCTACGACATCTTCGAGTATGAGATGCAAACCCGTCTGAGTGGGCTGAAGCTGAACACTTGGCAGATGCCCTTTCAGCAGTTTTGGGGCCTACCCCTCACCATGGGGCAATATGGCGCGGGAACAGGCAACCAACCGTTCAAAACCGCCCAGGACTACGATAACTGGCTGGGCCGCACCAAGGGCTTCACGGTGTGGGCCGACTCGGCCATTGCCAACTTTCGGGTAGGGATGCGCACGGGCGTGGTGCTGCCGCGGCCACTGGTGGAAAAGATGATTCCGCAGATGGAGGCATTTATTGTCAGTGACCCTACTAAAAGCCTGTTTTTTTCGCCGGTGAAGCAGTTTCCGGAAGGCGTGTCGGAGGTGGATCAGCAGCGGCTGGTGGATTCCTACAAAGCGGCCATCCTCACGCAGCTGGTGCCTACCTACCGCAAGCTGGCCGATTTCCTGAAGAACGAATACCTACCCGCTACCCGCACCACGGCTGGCATTTCGGAAATTCCGGGTGGCGCCGATACGTACCGCTACTACGTGAAGTACTGGACCACCACCGACAAAACGCCGGAGGAAATCTACCAGACTGGCCGCGCCGAGGTGAGCCGTATCCGGGGTGAAATGGAGGATATAAAGACCAAAGTGGGCTTCAAGGGCGATTTGGCGGCGTTTTTTGAGCATCTAAAGACGGATAAGCGGTTTACGCCCTACCAAAACTCCGAGCAGGTGCTCGACGCCTTCCGCGGTATTCAGGCGCGCATCGAGCCCAACCTGAAAAAGATGTTTGGACGCACGCCCAAAACGCCGTTCGAGATTCGGCAGACGGAAGCCTTCCGGGAAGCATCGGCTTCGGCCGAGTACAACCAGGGTAGCCCCGATGGTGCCCGGCCGGGTATTTTCTACATTCCGATTCTCAACGCCCGCGAGTTCAACATGACGTCGGGCATGGAGTCGCTGTTTCTGCACGAGGCCATCCCGGGCCACCACTACCAGATTTCGTTGCAGCAGGAAAACGACAGCCTACCCAAGTTCCGCCGCTTTGCGTGGTACGGCGCTATGGGCGAAGGCTGGGCGCTCTACACCGAAAGCCTGGGCAAGGAGCTAGGGCTCTACACCGACCCCTACCAGCGCATGGGCGCGCTGGGCGACGAAATCCATCGAGCCATCCGGCTGGTGGTGGATGTGGGCATCCATACCAAAGGCATGACCCGCGAGGAGGCCATCCAATACATGATGGCCAACGAGGCCATCAGCGAGCAGGGTGCCACCGCCGAGATTGAGCGCTACATGGCCATTCCGGGCCAAGCGCTTTCTTATAAGGTAGGGGCCCTGAAAATCCAGGAGCTACGCGCCAAGTACCAGAAGCTGCTGGGGGCCACGCAGAAGCTGCGCGCCCGTAACCCGCGCGAGCGAAGCAGCCACTTCAGCATCAGTGCCTTCCATGATGAGCTGTTGAAAGACGGCGTGATGCCCCTTTCGGTGCTAGAACGCAAGATGGATGCCTGGGCCGAGGACCAACGGTAAGTTTTGGTAATACCTACAAAAAAGGCCATCAGCAATTGCTGATGGCCTTTTTGCGTTACTTTTCAACTAGGTAGCTTAGCCGCCTGTAGAGCCGCCTGTACCACCAGTCGTACCGCCCGCGGTTGTGCCACCCGTAGTCGTACCGCCCGCGGTTGTGCCACCCGTAGTCGTACCGCCCGCGGTTGTACCGCCCGTGGTTGTGGTGCCCGCAGTTGTGCCACCCGTAGTTGTGGTGCCAGTAGTACCTGTGGTACCAGTTGTGCCACCCGTAGTGGTAGTGCCGGTGGTACCAGTTGTACCAGTCGTTCCGCCAGTAGTGGTAGTGCCGGTCGTGCCCGTAGTACCACCCGTAGTAGTTGTGCCGGTAGTACCGGTAGTACCGGTGGTGCCAGTGGTGCCGGTAGTACCCGTGGTGCCGGTGGTGCCAGTGGTGCCGGTGGTGCCACCCGTAGTGGTAGTGCCGGTGGTGCCGGTGGTGCCAGTTGTTCCGGTAGTACCGGTGGTGCCAGTGGTGCCGGTAGTACCCGTGGTGCCAGTTGTACCCGTGGTGCCAGTTGTTCCGGTTGTAGCAGTAGTGCTAGTGGTACCGGTTGTAGCGGTTGTACTAGTGGTACCGGTTGTAGCGGTAGTGCTGGTGGTACCAGTCGTGCCGGCTGTTGAGCCGGTGGTGCTTGGCGTTGTGTTGTCATCATCGTCGTTGCAGGAAACAATGGCAATGGATGAGGTCATAAGCGCCGCACAAACAAGGGAAACCCAGTGCTTTTTCATCGTATCGAATAAATGAAGTGTGGAAAGGTTGAAATGGTATGCACTGTATACGCTCAGCGAATAGGCGAATAACACGTAAAATGCTCCGTGAAAAATTGGATTGTGCATCCGTTTTTTTCGCTACTATCCCTAGTCAACCCTTTATCCGTATGTAGCAACATTGTCTTTTACCCCACGCTCCAATGCCCCACATCACCGCCGCCGACATCGAATCGTACGAGAAGATTTACCGGCTCAACCTCGTCAATGCCATTACCGGCTACAAGCCGGCCAACCTCATCGGTACGGTTTCAGCCGATGGGCACACCAACCTGGCTATTTTTAGTTCGGTAGTGCACCTGGGCTCCAACCCACCGTTGCTGGGTATGGTCACGCGCCCTACCTCGGTGCCCCGTCATACCTATTCCAACATCCAAGCCACAGGTTGCTACACCATCAACCACGTGCCTGCCGACTTGGTGGCGCAGGCGCACTACACCTCCGCCAACTTCCCGGCCGAGGAGTCGGAGTTTGATGCGTGCGGTTTCACGCCTGCCTACCGCGACAATTTCCCGGCGCCCTATGTGCAGGAAAGCCCAATTGGTATAGGGCTTCGCTTACAGGAGGAGATTGAAATAAAGGCCAACGGCACGCTGCTGCTGGTAGGCGCCGTGGAGCATATCTACCTACCCGACGCGGTGTTACAGCCAGACGGCTCGCTAGACTTGGCAGCCGCCGAAGACGTGTGCATTTCTGGCCTCGACGGCTACCACAGCGTTACGCCACTAGCCGCGTTTGCCTACGCCCGCGCCGGGAAGGGGCCGCAGCCGAAAGAAAAGTAGACAGAATTCTTTGTGTGAATTATTCGGCCGAGTAGGGAAATGAGCCGTTAAAGAAAACAGGAAATCAATCCCTCCATCCTTTATACATTCTCATGAAAAATAAATTCTGGCAAACGCTGGGGCTGGCTACCGTGGCTAGTATGCGTAGCATGTTGGCCCCCGCGCTGCTCAGCAAATCCTTGGTTAAGCATAAGTCACCCTACCTCGGCAACTCGCCCCTGCGCTTTATGCAGTCTCCCATCACGGCCAATATCCTGTCGGTGCTGGCCGCCGTTGAGCTGATAGGCGACAAACAGCCCGACGCCGCCGACCGGACTTCGGCTGGTGTGATGCCTAGCCGGGTTGTGGCAGGTGCCTTGCTTGGTGCCGTGCTATACAAATCGCAGAAAGGCAATGCGCTAACGGGTGCACTGCTTGGTAGTGCAACGGCCGTAGCTACCAGCTACGCTACCCTAGCCTTGCGCAAACAGCTCATCGAAAGCACTGATCAGCCGATTCTGGCCGGTGTTATTGAAGATGGCATTGCCGTGACCAGCGGCCTAGCCCTGTTGCAAGGGCGCAAAGGCACCAAGCTCACAAAAGCTGATAAAGAAGCCAACAAAAAGGCCAAAAAAGCTGCGAAGGTAAATAGAGTGCAGTAGCTGCTGTAGGTAATTACCTCATTAAAAAGGCCCCCCGGAAGTAATTCCGGGGGGCCTTTTTAATGAGGTAAAGCTATGGATGGCGTTTAGTTGCTGCCGTTCTGCTCAGGCGGATTCTGACCGCCAGGGGCATTCTCCGCGCCATTTTTGCTGGTGGGCGGCGAGTCTTTTTGGGCTTGGTCGGCGGGCGAGTCCAAGCCCTGTGGTATGGGCGCGTCCAAACCAGCATTCACGCTGTCGAGGTCGGTATCGGTAGCGCGGGCGTCGGGAGCCTCCGCGAACGTGCCCTCGCGTTGGGTTTCAGTACCGGGGCCTTTGCTATAATCGCAGGAGGAGAACGACAAGGTAGCGGCTGCCAGCGCTGCACACAGGAAAAAAGAGCGTTTCATCAGGAGTTGGTTGGTAAGGTAAGGGGAGATGTAGTCAGAGAAAGGTATACGTAAGCTCTGCACGAAATGGTCGGCCAGTGGGGCAGAATTGCCCTGCCCGTATCTTCGCCGCATGGCAATTCCGGTAACGATGAGTTGGAGCGGCGGCAAAGACTCGGCCCTCGCCCTCTACTACCTCCTGCGCGACAACCGCTACCACGTAGCCCAGCTGCTGACCAACGTAAACGCGCACTACGGCCGCGTGTCCATGCACGGCGTGCGGGTGGAGTTGCTGGAAGCGCAAGCTCAGCGCCTGGCCCTACCCCTGCATCAGGTGCTACTACCCGAGGCGCCCAGCATGGCCGAGTATGAAGAGCAACTGGCCACAACCCTGCGGCCGCTACACGCCCAGGGCGCGGCGCACGTAGCCTTCGGAGATATTTTTCTGGAAGATTTGCGGGCTTATCGAGCGCAGCAACTTGCCCGCCTGGAGATGGAAGCGCTGTTTCCGCTGTGGCAGCGCCCTACCGCCGAGCTGCTGCGCGAATACCTGACGCTGGGCTTCCGGGCAGTGGTGGTGTGCGTAAACGAGGCCTACCTCGACCGAAGCTTCTGTGGCCGTCTGCTCGACGAGTCCTTCCTACATGACTTGCCACCCAACGTAGACCCCTGCGGCGAAAACGGCGAGTACCACACCTTTCTCTTCGACGCGCCCTATTTCAGTCGTCCTATTCCCTACCAGCGCGGCGAGCTAGTGCGTCGCACCTACCCCGCACCAGTTGGCGAAGCTCCACTGAGTGCTTTCTGGTACTGTGATATGCTGATGGGTAAGGAGTAGAAAATGCATTGTCATCCTGAGCTTGCGCAGGACCTAATCACACGAGAACGATTGATATAAAAACGACCTGTTCAACGCAAGCTCAGGATGACAATCGTAGTTTTCACTACTCACTACTCACTACTCACTACTCACTACTCACTACTCACTACTGCGGTGCGCAGCTGCATAGCACTTCCCGGCTGGGCTTGGTGGTTTTGTAGTCGGGTAGGGTTACTTCTTTCATATAGATAACCTCCAGTTGCTTCAGGCGCGGATGGTAGGAGTTTTCGCCCCAGATGCGCAGCAAATAGTTGCAGTAATAAGGGCGCATAAAGGCATTGCTGACAAACAAGTAGTTCTCGGAGTACTTGCGCCACCGGTCGTTCGGAAACAGACTTACTACCGCCGCCGGCTTGGCATACGTGAGCGGCGCCCCGCCCCGGTTCAGGTCAATTTTGCGGCCCTTGGTGGTAGTGCCCTCCAGAATATACCAGCCATCATCCTTGAACACAGCCGGCGCAAACATACCCCAGTGCTGATCTACGCGGAACAGGTAGCCCAGCCACCGGAACTGGTCGCGCATGGCCCAGCGGGGCGAGGTGATGGTATCGAAATTCCACCAGCAGATATAGACTAGCAGCACACCTACCGCAGCGTCGCGCACGGACCGCAGCAGTGCTACGCTCTGGGGCGTGTGCTCTACGTGCGCGGCCAGGTGCACCCGCACCGGGCTGCGCCAGGTAGGGGCCTGCCATTGCCAACCATTGCGCCACTGCGTCACACGTGTGCCCAAGCGCTGAGCACGCGGCACAAGATGGCGCTCCAGCCAGTCCATCGCCACTGGGGGCAGCAAGCCAGGTAGGGAAGCCCAGTTGATCAGGAAAAAGAGCCCCACAAAGAGGGTTAGGCTAATGCCCAGGTGGAAAGCCACTAACACCCCAATTACTATACCGCGCCACAACGGCACGCGCCACGGAATAAACAGCAGGAAGGGCAGCAACAACTCCGTGTAGTAGACCCCAAATGTCATCCAGCGCATCAAATCGGGGTAGGGGTAGAGCAGGCGGCCGACGGGTAGCAGGAGCTGGTCGAGGCTGAGGGCATAGTAGATGGCCGTGCCGGTCTGGGTCCATTCGGGGCCGCTTTTGAGCAGGGCCGTGCACCAGTACACCAGCGCCAGCTGCACCACATAAGCCACTGTGGCGGCGCTACACGTGGTTAGGCTAGTGGGTGGCGGCTGGCGGCGGCTATCCAGAGAATATACACGTCCCCAGGGTAGGAAAATGCCCCAGAACAGCAGCATGCGCAGCAAATCGTCGCCGCCTTGGCTGATGAGCGGGTTGCGGTTCTGTACCGAAACCAGCAGCACCCACGACACAATAGTCATCAGGCGAGTGCGGTAGCCCAGTAGCAGCGCCACGGCAGCAGCGGCGGCCAGCAGAAAGAGTACGGCTTGTACCTGCCACAGCCCGCTGCTGGTGTGAATCGACAATTCGTAGGGATTCCAATTGTGCTCGTAGAGGACGTGCAGCGGCAATACACCCATATTGGAATAATGCGCTTCCAGATCGGTGGCACGAACAGCCAGATCTACCAGCGCCACCAGCGCCACCGTGGCGCGCAACAGTGCCAGCGCCCGCACATCCAGTACAAAAGGCCGCTTGATAACGGCTAAGACACGGTTCATAGAATAGTTTTTCCGACCAAACCCAAGTGGAATAAGAATAGCTCGACAGGACTCTGTTCTGAAAAAGCGAAAAAGCGGCCGGAAGCACTATCCTGCGGATAAGGCTTCCGGCCGCTTTGTTAAACAGCTATGCCGACACTGTCTGCATACTGTTGTGGGGCTTACCGGGTAGTGGTGCCGGTCGTGGTCATGGTACCCGTGGTAGTGCCCGTCGTGGTCGTACCCGTGGTAGTCGTGCCTGTCGTGGTCGTACCCATAGTGGTGCCCGTCGTAGTGGTGCCCGCGGTCGTACCCATGGTAGTACCAGTTGTGGTGCCCGTGGTGGTGGTACCAGTGGTGGTGCTCATCGTGCCGGTCGTCGATGCATCCGTGGTAGTACCGGTGGTGGTGCTCATGGTACCCGAAGTGGTTGTGTCCATCGTACCCGAAGTGGTAGTGGCTTCAGTTCCGGTGGTGGTAGCGCCATCCGTAGTGCCCATTTCCGATGTCGTGTTGCAGGCACCTAGGCCTAGGCCGCTGGCTAGCACCGTAGCGGCTAGCAGAGCGAAACGATTTTTCTTGATCATCTTTTTTTGGTGAATTGGTGAAGGGATGAGAGCGGTGCCATTCAAGGCAAATAGCTCTGCTCTACGGTTCCTACCTATGCATAGGTTGCAGATGAGCTATAAAGACGGGTATTTTACACATTTTTTTATCGCGATAATGTGCTTTATATCAATTGTTTGAATGATGATGTAGGTCTGCTCAGGTAGCGCATTTGGTAGTTTTTGCTGATGTGTGGTAGAGGCTATTGTATAGCCAATTTCCGCCGTTGGGGGCAACCACGCAGGAAGTTTTGCCGTGTCGGGTGTTACAGAGTAGCTACTATCGGCAGCTCTGTTTCCCATGCCTACACCACCCGCAGTTATCTTATTCGATGGAGTCTGTAATCTGTGCAACGGTTTTGTGCAGTTCGTATTGACCCACGATGCGCAGGCGCACTTTCAATTTGCCTCGCTGCAATCAGCAGTAGGGCAGGAGCTACTGGCTACGCACGGCGTAACCGTTGCGGCCACGCCCGAGTCGGTGGTGCTGGTGGAAGGCGGCCGCGTATTCACGCATTCGGAGGCGGTGCTGCGTATTCTGCGGCAGCTATCCGGCTGGCGCTGGCTCTACGCGTTGCGGGTACTGCCGCGCGGCCTGCGCGATGCGGCCTACCGCTGGGTAGCGCGCCATCGCTACCGTTGGTTTGGCCGACAAGACGCCTGCTGGCTGCCCACACCCGACTTACAGGCGCGTTTCCTGTAATCTCTACCGGTTTTCACACGTCACTTTTTTCACTTCACCTGTTTTCTATGCAAGCGCTAGTTCTGAATGGCATCAACGAGCCCCTACAACTTCAGGAAGTTCCTACTCCCACGCCTGGTCCTGGTGAGGTGCTGGTGCGCCTTCATGCGGCTGCTCTCAACCACCGCGACGTCTGGATTCAGAAAGGACAGTACGCCGGCCTGAAATTTCCCTGCATCCTGGGCTCCGATGGTGCCGGCACCGTAGCAGAACTGGGTGAGGGGGCCGATGAAGCACTGCGCGACCAGCGTGTGCTCATCAACCCTGGCATGCACTGGGGCGACAACCCCGCCGCGCAAGCCAAGGATTTTCAGATTCTGGGGCTGCCGCAAGACGGTACGTTTGCCGAGTACGTGTGCGTGCCTGCGCAGTACGTGCACCCATTGCCGACTCACCTGAGCTTCGCGCAGGCAGCGGCCCTACCCTTGGGTGGCCTCACGGCCTACCGGGCGCTCTTCACGCGGGCAGGTCTGCAACCCGGCGAGCGGGTGCTGGTATCGGGGGTAGGCGGGGGCGTGGCACTGCTGGCCTTGCAGTTTGCCGTGGCCGTGGGGGCCGACGTATGGGTGACTTCCAGCTCGGAGGAGAAAATAAAGCAAGCAAAGGAACTAGGCGCCAAAGGCGGTATCAACTACCAGACTGATAACTGGCCCGCCACGCTCACCAAACAAGCCGGTGGAGGCTTCAAGGTTATCATCGACAGCGCAGCTGGCCCCGGCTTCAACAACCTGATCGACGCTGCCGCGCCCGGCGGCCGCATCGTATTCTACGGCGCTACCCAGGGTGATATTCCGGAGGTATCGGCCCGCAAAATCTTCTGGAAGCAGCTGTCGGTGCTGGGCTCTTCTATGGGCACAGAGCAGGACTTTGCCGGTTTGCTGACGCTGATAAGCGAAAAGAAGCTCGTGCCGGTAATCGACAAAACATTTCCCCTGGCAGAAGGCGAAGCCGCCCTGCGCCACATGGACGCGGGCGCGCAGTTTGGCAAGATTATACTGGAAATAGTACCCGCCTAAGACGGTGCCGCCAGTGAGCCATTGCCTCTCATAATAAGTGAAATAATACTAAAAACGGGTAGGCTGAATCGAATGATTTGGTCTACTCGTTTGTTATATCAGCAACCTACAATTTCTGCCATTTCACAAACTACCTTATTCTATGAAATCATCTGCCGAATACCTGGACGCTCCTGTTTTCTATCTGACCTACCCTACCGGCGAAGAGGCCGAAAACGTGCCAGTAGTAGCTTACGAAGAAGCTATTCGGGCCATTGAAGCTGCTTTAACCGACGCGGCAGAATACAAATACCTATTGTTGCGTGCACTCCGTCGGCAGATAGCACCCGAGCTTATGCCCGAAGGCATTGTGCGGCCTCTGTTTCCAACCGATGATTCGCAGGAAGCGGCTGCGTAAAGGGTAGGGAAGCACAAAAACCGGGACGCCATTTCGACTATGGTGCTTAATGCGCAACATGGTCGAAATGGCGTCCCGGTTTTTGTTCTTCCCTACCTGGTTTCAATCCGCAAGCTACATATAGGTGTTTGGTACCAGGTAGTTCTGCACGTAGTCCGCAATACCGTCTTCTAACCGCGTGAACGGCCGGTCGTAGCCGATGCTGCGCAGCTTCTGCATCTCAGCCTGAGTGAAATACTGGTAATTGTCGCGGATGACCTCCGGCGTATCCTGGAACCGGATATCGGCGGTACGGTCGAGGGCGGCAAAGGTGTTCAGGGCCAGGTCCAGGAAGGTGCGGGCCTCGCCGGTGCCCAGGTTGTAGATGCCGGAGTGCTTGCGCGTCTGCATCAGGAAGTAGCACACTTCTACCACATCCTTCACGTAGATAAAGTCACGCTTTTGCTCTCCATCGGCATAGTCGGGGTTGTGGGAGCGAAACAGGGTCATGGAGCCCGTTTGCTGAATCTGCTGGTAGGCGTGCAGAATCACGGAAGCCATGCGTCCCTTGTGGTACTCGTTGGGACCATAGACATTAAAAAACTTCAGTCCAGCCCAGAAGAATGGCTTTTCCGGTTGTGCTATCGCCCAGTTGTCGAAGTCGTTTTTGGAGTCGCCGTAGGGGTTTAGCGGTTGCAGCAGGTGCAGCAGGGCCTCGTCGTCGGAGTAGCCCACGGTGCCCAGTCCGTAGGTAGCCGCCGAGGAAGCGTATACCAACGGCAGCTGATAGCGGCAGCAAGCCTGCCACATTTGTTTGGAGTAGTCGAGGTTAAGCAAATCCAGCACGCTCCGGCTTTGCTCGGTTGTGTCGGTGCGGGCGCCCAAGTGGAAGATAAATTCCACCTGCTCGTGGTGCTCATCCAGCCAATCAAAAAAACCGTTGCGGTCCACGTATTCTGTCAGGCGCTTGCCGCTCAAATTCGGCAGCTTGTGCTCCACGGCAAAGTTGTCGACCACCACAATGTCGTTGAAATTGGCGGCGTTGAGGCGGGTGACGAGGCAGCTGGCAATAAAGCCGGCCGCACCAGTAACTACAATCATAAGAGTAGGATTTGCGACAAAAGTAAGAAAGTACCGCAGAGTGCTACCGTAACGGAAATAGAACCCCAAAGTTGACCTCCATCGTCGGCTGCTTACTTTTACACTATGCCCTGCCGTTTCCTTCTGCCCTTGCTGCTGTTCCTGCTGGCCTGCCAGCCCCATCAGCCTTCTACTTCCGAGGCCAGTACCGCGGATAGTGCCGCGCCCCAGCAGCTCCACGACGACCTGGGGCGCCCCGTTACGGTACCAGCCCAGCCGCGCCGCATTATGTCCCTGGCGGCCTCCATGACCGAAATGCTTTTTGCCGTGGCCGATACGGCTACCATTGTGGCCCGTACGCAAGTGTGCGACTACCCCGCTGCGGCGCTGCGCAAGCCTATCGTCAACAGCTATCCGCTTGACCTGGAGCGGCTGGTTGGCCTGAAGCCCGATGTGGTGTTCACCGTGGAAGGCATTACATCGCTCGACGATGCGGCCCGCCTGGAAAAGCTGGGTATTGCGGTGTATTACCAGCGCTACGAGCGGGTAGCCGACATCCTGCGCGGCCTGCGCGACCTGGGCCACATCCTGCACCGCGACGCGGCTGCCCGCGCCCTCACCGACTCGCTCGCTGCTGAGTTGCAGGCTGTGCAGCACTTGCCCGTGCCTACCCCGCGCCCCGCGGTACTGGCCATCACCTGGCAAGACCCCATTTATGTATATGGGCAGAACACACTATTTACTGATAAAATACGGCTGGCTGGCGGACAAAATGCCGTTATGGAGCACTTTGCGCAGCCCTATCCGGCCCTCACCCGCGAGTACATTCTTAAACTGAATCCGGCTGTGTTATTAGGTGGACGGTTGGGTAAGATGGACAGCACGTTCTTCAAGAACTACCCCGAGCTACGCCGCATTCGGGCCTACCAGCAAGGACGCATCTACGAAGCCACCGACGACCTAATGAGCCGCCCTGGCCCGCGGGTAGTAGAGTCGGTGCGGGAACTGCGCCGTCTCATCTGGGCGCCGCCTGCTGTATGAGTCGCCGCCCCGTGCCCTGGCTGCTGGGCAGCCTGTTGCTGTTGCTGGTATTGGTAGCAGCCGGTCTGCGCATTGGCAGCTACGATACCAGCTATGCCCTCATTGGCCGCGCCCTACTCCACTACGACCCCACCGACCCTGCCCACGTAGTGTTGGTGCAGTTGCGCCTGCCGCGCATTCTGCTGGCCCTGCTGGCGGGCGGCAGTCTGGCATTCAGTGGTTATCTGATGCAGGCAATGGTCAACAATCCGCTGGCTGATCCCTACCTACTGGGTACGGCGTCGGGAGCATCGTTGGGGGCTATTCTGTGTTTTATTTTGGTGCCTACCCTCACGGTGGCGGGTGTTTATCTGCCTCCGCTGGCGGCGCTGGTGGGGGCTTTGGCAGCCACGTTGGTTGTAGTGCTGCTAGGTACCCAGCGCGGGCAGCTGCTACCCGCACAGTTGCTGCTAGCCGGGGTAGCCGTTGGTTCGCTGACCACAGCCATTGGTGGCGTGCTCACGTTTATGGCTAGCAGCCAGGAAAAGCTGCGCACGGTTGTCTTCTGGGCGATGGGTAGCTTCGAGCGGGCCGGCTGGGAATTGCTACCCTATCCGGCAGTGGCGCTGGCCGGCGCATTGGTCCTGTTTACACTTCGGCGGCACGAACTCAATATCCTGCTGCTAGGGGAGGAGCGGGCCGAAGCACTGGGTGTGCCCGTGGCCCGCACGCGCTGGCTGCTGCTGCTCACGGCCTCGGGGCTCACTGGCTGCGTGGTAGCGCTATGCGGCCCTATTGGCTTCGTCGGGCTGATGGTGCCGCACATCACGCGCTGGTTGCTAGGCGTTACGGGGCCACTAAATCTGCTGTTTTGCGCGCTGGTAGGGGCTAACTTCCTGCTAGCCTGCGACCTGCTGGCCCGTCTGCTCTATCCGCCCGCCGGCCTACCCATTGGCTTGGTCACGGCCCTGTTTGGCGTACCGTTCTTCGTATATTTGCTGCGCAAAAAAGGGTCTTAGCGTCTTGAATGTTGAACGTTATGCTGAACGTAGCGAAGCGAAGCTGAAGCCCCTCTACCGTAAGTAATTACTACCTCGTATCAGCATGCAAGATTTGTCCCGCTGGTCGAAATGACGTTCGAAAATCAAGACCCTAAGCTCCCAAGATTCCAAGACCCTAACGAAATGATATACATCAGCCGCCAGGAGCATTTCAATGCCGCGCATAAACTTTATAACGCCAAGTGGAGCGACGAGCGCAACCATGAGGTATTCGGCCCTTGCGCTAACGCCAACTGGCACGGCCACAATTACGAGTTGATTGTGACCGTTAAAGGCAACGCCGATCCTGAAACGGGCTTTGTAGTAGACCTGAAAGCCTTGAGCACCCTTATCAAGCAGCACATCATCGACCAGGTAGACCATAAAAATCTGAACCTCGATGTGCCCTTTATGACTGGTAAAATGGCTAGCACCGAAAACCTAGTAGTAGCTTTCTGGGAAATTTTGATCCGCGAGCTGCCTGCCATCACCACCGCGCAATTGCACTGCCTGAAGCTGTACGAAACGCCCCGTAACTTCGTAGAATACTACGGAGAATAATTGGTGGGTAGTTGGTATTTAGGAGGGCTAACAACTTTCTAAATACCAAATACTCAACCATCCAACCATTCAACCATTTAGCAATTGAAATACTATCTGATTGCGGGGGAGCGTTCCGGCGATTTTCACGCCGCCAACCTCATGAAGCAACTCGGCCAGCAAGATCCGCAGGCCGATTTTCGTTTCTGGGGTGGCGATATGATGCAGGCCGTGGGCGGTACTATGGTGCATCACTACCAGGAAATGGCCATTATGGGCTTCTGGGAAGCTGCCACTAGTCTGCTCAAGTTTCGGGGCTACCTCAAGGAATGTCAGCGCGACTTGCTCGAGTACAAGCCCGATGTGGTGATTTTGGTCGATTATGCCGGCTTCAATATGCGCGTGGCTAAGTTTGCCAAAGAGCAAGGCGTTAAGGTATTCTACTACATCTCGCCCAAAATCTGGGCTTGGAACCAAGGCCGCGTGCACAAGGTGAAAGCGCTGGTAGACCGGATGTTTGTGATTCTCCCCTTTGAAGAGGCCTTTTATCAGCGTTTCGAATACAAAGTCGATTATATCGGTAACCCAACGGCCGATGCCGTAGCAGAGCATCCGGCCGCTCCCGATTTCCACCAGCGCAATAACCTCGACCCACAGAAGAAAATTATTGCCGTGTTGCCTGGCTCACGCAAGCAGGAAATTGAGGAGATGCTCTACGAGATGCTGGCCATCCTGCCGCCTTTCTTAGACTATCAGTTTGTTGTAGCAGGTGTCGATAACCTCGATCCTGCTTATTACGCACACTTCGAGCGTAACAACGTCCGCATCATCTTCAACCAAACGTACGATCTGCTGGCTCACGCCACTGCTGCACTCGTCACAAGCGGCACGGCTACCCTGGAAACGGCTCTTTTTGGAGTGCCGCAGGTGGTTTGCTACCGTACTAGTGCGGTATCGTATGCCATCAGCAAAGCAGTAATTAAGGTGCGCTATATCTCATTGGTTAATCTTATTGCTGACCGTGAGGTAGTGAAAGAGTTAATCCAGAGCGATTTTAACTCTCGAAACTTGGTGCAGGAACTCAAAAAAATCACGGAAGACGAGGCCAACATCACGCGCATGAAAGCCGACTACGCCGAGCTACGCGAGAAACTGGGGCAGCAAAACGCAGCGGAGAAAGCAGCGAAGCTGATGGTAGGGTACCTGAAAAAATAGAACATATTTAAAAACGCGAGAAAAAGAATGGGGGCTGAGCAAAATTACTTTGCTCAGCCCCCATTCTTTTTCTTTATGCTCTTTAAGCCGCCCGCAACTGCTTCAGCGGCGACTGCTCAAACTTACTGCGTGCGTAGTCCGCATCAATCACCAATTCATTGGCGTCTGCATCCGACGGCATGTCAAACATGGCGTCGGTCATGATGCTTTCGCAGATGCTGCGCAAGCCGCGGGCGCCGAGCCGGTACTCGTCGGCTTTCACCACGATGTACTCCAAGGCATCTTCTGAGAAGCTAAGTGAGATGCCTTCCATCTCGAACAGGCGCTGATACTGCTTCACGATGGAATTCTTAGGCTCCGTCAGGATTTTGCGCAGGGTAGCATGGTCCAGCGGGTTGAGGTGCGTGAGCACAGGTAGGCGACCTATCAGCTCGGGGATCAGACCGAATGCTTTCAGGTCCTGGGCCGTCACGTAGCGCAGGAAATTATCTGTGTCAATTTTTTCCTCCAGCTGCGTTTTAGCAAAACCAATGGGCTTGGTGTTCAGGCGGTTTTTGATAATGCGCTCAATGCCCACAAAGGCACCACCGCAGATGAACAGGATATTCTCGGTGTTCACCGTAATCATTTTCTGCTCGGGGTGCTTGCGGCCGCCGTGCGGGGGCACGTTCACGGTAGTGCCTTCCAGGAGCTTCAGCATGGCCTGCTGCACACCCTCGCCGCTCACGTCGCGTGTAATGCTGGGGTTATCGCTCTTGCGAGCAATTTTGTCGATTTCATCGATATACACGATGCCACGCTCAGCTGCTTCCACATTGTAGTCGGCGGCTTGTAGTAGGCGCGTCAGGATGCTTTCCACGTCTTCGCCTACGTAACCAGCTTCGGTTAGCACGGTAGCGTCAGCAATACAGAAGGGAACTTGTAGAATGTTGGCCAGCATCCGGGTCAGGAAGGTTTTGCCGGTGCCGGTTTCGCCTACCATGATGATGTTTGATTTCTCGATCACCACGTCGTCTTTCTGTGGCTTCTGCATAAGGCGCTTGTAGTGGTTGTACACCGCCACCGACATCACCTTTTTGGCTTCATCTTGCCCTACCACATACTGGTCGAGATAGTCCTTCATCTCGCGTGGCTTCACCAGATTGAACTTGGGCGCTTTGCTGTTCGAGCGAATCTTGTTTTCCTCGTTCAATATCTGCTGGGCCTGACCCACGCATCGCTCACAGATGTGTGCATTGATGCCGGAAATCATGACCGAAACTTCTTTTTTGGCTTTGCCGCAGAAGGAGCACGTTATATCTGCCATTGTAGGACTCTCAGAAATAGGGGTAGAACCGGTAAAAAGGCAACCGGTTATCAAAGGTACGAAAAGGCCAACGCCCGCAGAGTAAAAAAAAGTTGCTGCAAAAAGGAAATTCCCCAATAGCAAAAAGCCCGCCGATTGACCCTAAGGCCAATAGCGGGCTTGTACTTGTCGTTCCGAATGAAGCGAGGAATCTGAATTATAGCAGTGGTGCTGTATACTCAGATTTCTCGCTCCGCTCGGCTTGATAATTAGAAAAAGCTAATCTTTCTTCTTTTCCAGTACCTCGTCAATCAGGCCATATTCTTTAGCCTCATCGGCGCGCATCCAGTAGTCGCGGTCTGAGTTATCGTGGATTTCCTGGTAGGTTTTGCCAGTGTGCTGAGCCAGGATGTCGTACAGCTCCTTGCGCAGCTTCAGAATCTCACGGGCCGTGATTTCAATATCCGACGACTGACCTTGCGCGCCACCCGATGGCTGGTGAATCATTACGCGGGCGTGAGGTAGGGCCGAACGCTTGTCTTTGGCACCACCTGCCAGCAGCACAGCGCCCATTGAAGCAGCCAGACCGGTGCAAATCGTGGCCACATCGGGGTTCACGTACTGCATCGTGTCGTAGATACCTAGGCCGGCATACACCGAGCCACCGGGCGAGTTGATGTAGAGCAGGATGTCCTTCTTGGCGTCTACCGACTCCAAGAACAGCATTTGCGCCGTCAGGATGTTGGCAATGTAATCATCCACACCCGTGCCCAAGAACACAATGCGGTCCATAATCAGGCGGGAGAAAACGTCAATCTCAGCGAAGCGAGTAGGGCGCTCCTCAATAACGGAGCGGGTCATGCCAGTAGGCAGCATCAGCCCATTGCGGGTCTGACCTTCTACGTGCTGGATGTATTGATCTACGCCCAGGCTGCTCATGCCCTGGCCTTTCACAGCAAACTTGCGGAATTCTTGTTTATTCAGCATGGGGAAATAAGGTAGTGTGAGTTCAATGAAACGAGCGGTCAACAAAAAAGCCCTCACGGCAAGTAAGGGCTTTTTTGTTGACCTGAAAACCTAAAGCGTCAAATTAACGCGCCTGTTGGTTTTGATTGCGGAAGTCCTCGGCCGTAATCGGAGTATCTGTAACAACAATTTTGCCGCGCAGGTTTTCGAGTACTTTCTCTGCCAGAATGGCTTCATACTCCTCCACGTAGTTCTTGCCGTTGTCCTGGCGCAGGTAGTTATCGGCGAAGCTGCGCATCGAAGTCTGCAATTCCTCGTTCACCTCGGGCAGGTTGAACTGGCCCATGATTTTCTGGATAGTGCGGTCCACGATTTCGTCGTTCGACACCTTCAGGCCTTCCGTTTCCACTACTTTGTTGCGGATCATCGACCACTTCAGCTCACGCTCATAGTCAGCGTAGTGCTCTTCTACCTGCTCAGGAGCCAACTTGCCTTGGTTAGCGCGTACCAACCACTTCTTGAAGAACTCCTGCGGTAGCTCAACCTGCACGTTATCAACTACTTTGTCAATAATCTGGCGGTTCACCAAGTTATCGGCTTCGCGGTCGTAGTTCTCTTGGATGGTGGTGCGTACCTTCTCATCGAACTCCTCTTTCGAGGTCACAATGTCCTTACCGAACACTTTGTCGAATAGCTCCTGGTTGAACTCAGCAACATCAGTGCGGTTGATTTTCTCTACTGCCAGGGTATAGTCACCGCTTACTTCGGCAGCTTCGTCTTTGCTTAGGCCTGAGAAATTGGCAATAGCCGATACGTCACCGTCGAAAGCGTCTTTCAGATCAAACGTAATGCTGTCCTCTGGTTTTACGCCAATGAAGCGCTCCACACCATTCTTCACCTTGTTGATGGGTAGCAGTACTACGTTGCCTTCTCCTTCCTCATCTGCCTTTTTTAGACGGCCGTAGAGGTAGTCGTTGGCTTCCGAAACCTCAGGGTTGGTGCTTTCACCAAACTGACGACCAATCTGCTCGTAGGTTTCGTTGAGGGTAGCCTCGTCCAGCGATACTTGGTTACGCTCTACCGTAATGCTCTGATCGGCAGGCAATTCGACCTCGGGTAGCAGGCCCAACTCAAACTGAAAGTTGAAATCCTTCTGCGTGTCGAAATCAACGTCGGTAGGTACCGGAATTGGCTCACCCAGAATGCGCAGGTTATTTTCCTTGATATAGGTATCTACTGCTTTGCCCAGACGCTCGTTGATTTCGTCGGCCAGCAGGCCTTTGCCATACATCTTACGCACCAGTCCGGCCGGTACTTTACCTGGTCGGAAGCCTTTGATTTGCGCTTTCTTGGCGTAGTCCTTAATCTTCTGGTCTACGCTGGCAGCATAATCGGCCTCCGTCAGTTGTACTGTCAGGATGGCACTCAGCTGGTCGTCTTTCTTGTCGAGGGTAATGTCCAAAACAGGTCGTCGGTTAAGAGGTAGGGTAGGGGCCGAGAACGTGTCCAGCCTTTTCCCCACGGCGAATGAATACGTAGTTGAAAAAGAAAAGCCCCCAACGGGTGGGTTGAGGGCTTTGTTGTTGTTCCTACAAAAAGTAAAAACGAGTACTTTAAAAGTGCGGATGGAGGGACTCGAACCCACACGCCTTGCGGCACCAGATCCTAAGTCTGGCACGTCTACCAATTTCGCCACATCCGCGTACCAGGCCTTCTGCCTTGGGGGCGCAAAGCTACGCAAC
>Ga0210040_10001782_pt1 | contig 31723 bp, 27 predicted proteins | sample CryGeyCG12114_NA_FD_185462 | JGI IMG/M metagenome (GOLD analysis project Ga0210040, IMG submission 185462) | Groundwater microbial communities from aquifer - Crystal Geyser CG19_WC_8/21/14_NA (SPAdes) (version 2) | ecosystem: Environmental > Aquatic > Deep subsurface > Groundwater | place: USA...
AAAGTATGGGAAGTAACCGATAAAACCACGGGCGAGCATATTGGTCTGTGGTACCTGGACCCATTTGCCCGTACCGGCAAACGATCCGGCGCCTGGGCTACTTCTTACCGCAGCCATACCACTTTTAATGGCAAAAAAACGGTGCTGGCTTCTAACAACTCTAACTTTATAAAACCAGCGCCCGGTGAGCCGGTACTTATTTCCTGGGACGATGCCAATACGTTTTTTCATGAATTTGGCCATGCGCTGCATTTTCTGTCTTCAAATGTAAAGTACCCTACTTTAAATAGCGGCGTAAGAGATTATACCGAGTTTCATTCCCAGCTTTTAGAGCGTTGGCTTTCGACCGATAAAGTTATAAACCAATTTTTGAAACACCATGAAACTGGTAATGCAATGCCGCCGGCCTTAGTGGCAAAAATCAAAAAAGCGGCCACCTTTAACCAGGGATTTGAAACAACCGAATTTTTAGCTTCGGCTTTAATGGACATGAAATTTCACCTGGCCGATCCGCAGCACCTTGATCCGGATAAGTTCGAAAAAGAAACCCTCACGGCTTTAAAAATGCCGAAAGAAGTGGTAATGCGCCACCGTTCGCCGCATTTTACGCACGTATTTTCCGGCGAAGGTTATGCTACCGGCTACTACGGGTATTTATGGGCCGATGTGTTAACGGCCGATGCCGCCGAAGCTTTTGCCGAAGCGCCCGGTGGGTTTTACGATAAAGAAGTAGCTGCCCGATTGGTGAAATATTTATATGCTCCCCGCAACGCTACGGATCCGGCGGAAGCTTACCGACAATTCCGCGGCCGCGATGCCACCATTGATGCTTTAATGCGCGACCGGGGTTTTCCGGTGCCTGCACCGAAAAAGAATAAAAGTTAAAACTATTTTTTAAATAAATATTTACCAGGTGCAGCTATCATCCGCTTCAAGCGCGCATGATTGCTGCACCTCTTTTTCTTTCCGGTCTCATCAAATAAAAAGTTAGGGCTTATTGATAAATGGAAGTAGTTAAAAAATCATAAATATACATTCATCTTAATCCAAAGAGTTTGAAGCTCTCCACTTGTTTTTAGGAATTAATACTGTTCCGAGATAAAATAATCAGGTTAAAGTTTAGGGTTTATATATACCACACATCTTCCGGCACTACCGATATATAAACTGTATCGCCTTTATGTATATTTTTAGCAACTGTTTTAACCTTAATACGGGTATTGGCCACTAAAACTTCAACTTCGTAAAAGCTGCCGAAATAGCTTAGCTGCGTTACCTGGCCGGTAAGTGTACTATTGCTTTCAGAAACCAGTTTAAAATGCTCCGGTCGCACCAGTATATTTTTGTCTTTCGCATCTGTAGTTAAACCAAAGGAACCGGGAAATATTGCGGCCTGATCTGCCGGTATCAGGTTGTAGTTGCCAAATAAAGTGGCGGTATATTCATTTACTGGTTGTTGGTAAATTTTCTGGGGCGTTCCACGTTGCTGTACTTGGCCATTTTGCATTACCAGTATTTCATCGGCCCAGGAAAGCGTATCTAATGGGTCGTGCGATACCAGCAGAAGCGTAATGCCCAGCTTTTCGCTCATATCCCGGATAACCTTTTTCAGGATGTTTTTATGGCCGGTATCTAGGTTAGAGAAAGGTTCGTCGAGCAAGAAAAGCTTGGGCGACGACAAGAGTAATTTAGCCAGGGCAATCCGTTGTTGTTCGCCACCCGATAAATGATCGGTACGGCGTTCGCGTAAATGGCCGATGTGGCAAAGCGCGTATAATTGTTCGGCTTCGGCGGCCGTTAATTTATTCGCGTAGCGCAAAACCTGTTCTACCCGTAAAAAGCGGGGCAGTTCAAAATGCTGCGATAAATAAGCGATGCCGGGGTGCCCCGGTAATAATTTATCCTGCGGTCCGATTACTTTTTTATCTTGAAAATATATTTCGCCGGCCGAAGGCTGCACCAATCCCGCAATGGTTTGGAGAAGGGTACTTTTGCCCGAACCGGTTTCGCCGGCAATGGCCATTTTCCGGTGGGGCGCCAGGGTAAAACTAATGTCTTTTAAAACCGTATTTGCTGCTTCTTCTAAACTAATACTATTAACCTGTAATAAACTCATATCAACTTATAAAAACTAATTTGTTTCCGGGTACAGCTATTTGATTCGGCAGCCCGGAATAATTTACGCTAAAATGATGATTAATGGTCTAGCTCAATTTTCGACTTAAATTGCTTATTAAGCCGAGCGTAAACTATCTAAGACCCATTTAACAAAAAATAGCTGGTTTCATTTATTTCTACGTAAAGGAAATCCGGGAGAACATTATTAATCTTGCCCCACTATTTCGATTCAAATTTAAATTTTATGAAGTTTCTTAATTTTTATCTGGCAATTTTATTTTGCGGTTTTTGCTTTAGCTGTATTTCTTCTAAAAAAAATAATAACGCCGATACTTTACCGGCCACCAGTTTACAACCTTACGGCCGGTTTATCATCAATCAATCGCAAAACCTGGAGCTGATAAGTTCGGCGGTACATTTTGGATTTAGTTTTAACGGCTCGCAATGCCAGATTGATGCTTCTATACCGGATGTAAATGGTCATAATTACCTGCAATACGAACTGGACGGCGTGTATCAGAAAAGAATAAAAATTTCCGGGCAAGCAGCAGAACCGATTATTATAACAGCTCCAACTGCCGGCAAGCATACCGTTTGGATATATAAAGCCACCGAAGCCCATACCGGGCCAATTATCATTCGGAAAATTACCGGACAAAATTTAAAAAGCCTGCAAAAGCCCCAAGCGCCCACCATCGAATTTATAGGCAACAGCATTACTTGCGGCGCTGCCGCCGATCCTTCCGAAGTACCTTGCGGCACCGGGCAGTACCACGATCAGCATAATGCTTATATGGCTTACGGCCCGCGGGTAGCCCGGGAATTAAAAACTAACTTTGTTTTGAGCAGCGTGAGCGGCATTGGCGTTTACCGCAACTGGAACAGCAACGGGCCAACCATGCCGCAGGTATATGAGAAAGTAGATTTTCAGGAAAACAATTTGCAGCGCTGGAACTTCGCGACTTTTACGCCCCAGGTGGTGAGTATTGCTTTAGGCACCAATGATTTTAGCCGCGGCGATGGTAAAAAAGAAAGACTGCCTTTTGATAGTGCCGCTTATGTAAATAATTATATCGGATTTGTGCGGCTGGTAAAATCTAAATATCCGCAGGCCCAAATTGCATTATTGAGCAGCCCCATGATAAATGGTAAAGACCGGCGTACGCTGCAAAACTGCCTGGCAGCGGTAAAAACAAAAATTGATGCGTCACATCCGGCCGATAAACCGGTGGCTTTACATTTTTTTCAGCCGATGCAGGCCAAAGGCTGTTCCGGGCACCCCAATGTAGAAGATCACGCTGTTCTGGCGCAGGAGCTCGTTCCATTCTTTCAGAAATTAATACGCTAAATTAATCTTGATAGGGTAGGAGTGAGGAACTTTACAGAACAGCAAATAAGAAGCAATATTTAATTTATTTAGGAGCGGTATATTTCTTTATCGTCCGGGAAAACAATACAATGCAAGATGAGGAACGCAGCCCCAATGGAAACTTTCAGGGAGCGGCGCTCACCGTTTGGTGGGCGCAAGTGGCCATACAACCGGCTGCGGCCGCATACCCAATTTGCACGTCCTACAACTGGATATTTACTATTAATTTTTCGCCGGTTGCGGAGTTTATTATTTCAATAGTGGCTCCCTCATGTTCAAATTTCCAAATTTTCATAATTTAATTATATAAATACAATAACTGAATGAGTGATTTTGTGAATAATAATTTATAATAAATCACCTAATCTATTGCTTAGTTAGAGCATGTTTTGTACACTTACTTATTAGAATAAAATCATGAACTGATGCAGAGTTATACTGGTAAAATATAAAGTACCAGAAATAAGTTAGATTAAGTTTATTTAGGATTAGCGTAGATATTAAGTCTTTTTGGAATTACGAAGCGCACCGTATATTACCGGACTGAAGAAAGCAAGATTTTCTAAAATACAGGTCATACTATAGAACTTCTCCGGGTTTATATCTTCGTGTTCGGCCATGGCTAAAATTAAATCATCCATGGTTTCCCGGATTTTATCATCAAATTCTTCTTTTGTTATTTCCATATCAGTATTCCGGTTTAATCCAAATAGTTAAATCATTTGGGACTGTTACTTGAAACTAGTTTTACGCAGATTACTTAGCTTTATCTTTTCCGGTTGTAAAAATCTATTCGGCTATTTATAAATCAGATTTTAAGCAACAACCAGGTTGAACAAATGAAGCAAAGCATAAATTTAGTTTTGCGCAAGCAGCGTTATCCTATATAAACTGTTTTTACCGGAAATTAATTTCATATCCGGCTTACCAAGGTTATGCATGATATCTTGGAAATTAACTATTAGTTTTTGATAATCCCGGTATTGCTTTTACCTGCCTAGTAATGAGTGGAAGCAATTTAAAAAGCAATATATTTTTATTGCGGGCCAGACCGATAAGACCTGAACGGACAATAAACATTTATTACATTTTTTTACCGGCTTCAGCTTTTTCCGTTGCTAATAATTCAGGCTGGGCTTCCTTCGTGGCGGGTAAAACTTCCATTCGCTTTATAATAGTTTCTTTGCTAGCTAAAAAAGCAGCCTGGTTTTTTTTCTGCACCGGCTCTGCTAAAGGTAATTTTACTTTCAAGGCATCTACCTGTTGTCCGTTTTTCCAGAGGCGGTAGCAAAGGTGCGGACCTGTAGCCAATCCGGTGCTGCCTACATAGCCAATGGTTTGGCCTTGGCTAACCGTTTTACCCTGGCGTATGCCTTTCGCGAATTTAGATAAGTGCAGGTACTGGGTAGTAAAAGTTTTGTTGTGCCTTATTTTTACGTAATTGCCATTGCCGCGGGTAAAGCCGGCTTCCAGCACCACGCCTTCCCCAACACTTCTGATGGGCGTACCACGAGGGGCGGCATAATCGGTGCCCAGATGCGCTTTATACCTTTTTTGTACCGGGTGGAAGCGGTTCATGGTATAGCGGGAACTAATGCGGGTATATTCCAAAGGTTCTTTCAGAAATGCTTTTTTAAAGCTTTTACCATCCTGATCGAAGTAGCCCAATCCTTTGCCCTGATCGAAACCAATGGCATAAAGTGGTTCGCCGTTATGCTGCAAAAAGGCGGCTTTTAAGATACCGTAGCCGATGGTGCTGTTATTTACCTGCTTTTCTTCAAATATTAGCTTAAATTGGTCGCCGGGCTGCATTTTATTTAAATTGAGTCGCCAGGCATAAATATCAGCCAGGGTATTTACCAGTTGGGCCGATCCGCCTGCCGCCAGTATTGATTCGTACAGAGAGCCTTTTATTTCTCCGGCCAGCTCCCGCTCCAATATTTTCATTTCGCGTTGGTGGCGGGTTACGGCCAGGTCGCCGCGCAGGTCGTAAATAATATACTCCAGTTCACTGGGTACATAAATAAAGTATTGGGCAGTTTGGGCCGAATCCAGGGCATGTAACAAAATATAGTTCCGCCCCGATTGAATACGCTTAACGTTAAAGGTGTCCTTGGCCTTTTCGGCGAGGTTAAAAATAGTGGTAGGAGATATGTTATAAGCCGCCAGAATATCCGAAATACTTTCGCCGTGCTCTACTTCTCCTTCTACAATTTCTAAAGAATCGGTAGGAATGCCATACAAAACCGGAGCTGGTTGTTTTATTGTCTGCTTTAATATTAAAGGTTCATCCAGGGCCGCTTCTCCCGGCTGAATCTTTTTTACTATTTGGGTAATGTCGAAATTAATGGATTGGGCAGCAGATAAAAAAATAACGAAGGTTAATGCTACCAATATGGCAAAGCCTCTTTTGCGTTTAGTCATCAAAGCTATGTCGGGTTTAAATGGCTAAGTAAAGCGCAAAACTAGTTTCAATCCCACAGAAATAAAAATTAATCTGCTACAATATACTAAGCATAAATAAGTTGAGCAAGGCAACTAATTAAAAGCTACAGTTTAGGATGTGATTATATATGGCTGATTATTAAATGTTTATTGGTTGTTTTTGCAAGCTAAATAAGAAAGCTCATTTTTTTTTCTAAAACTGGTCTTCTTCTTCATAAGGATTTAAACCATGAAAATTAAATTGATAAGGAGTAAATATCAATGAAAATTTATGGCACAGCAATACAATTGTAGTAGGAAAACTAGATTGCCGTAAACCAGCAAGTTTCTTATTAAGAGCAGAATTACTTTAATTGGATGCAACGTATTTCAGCTACTTTGTTTTATTTAAAAGCTTAACCTGTCAGCACCAGAATTGCAGTAACGTTAGACTTCTGTAACCGCATCTTATTTACAGGCAAAAAATTAATTTTCAAATTTTATAGTCTTTTAATATAGGGCTGTGATAGCAGTTATAACAGGAGCATGGAGTGGAATGGGAGTCGGGTAAACGGCGGTTGGCGGAAACCAGATTAAAAAAGCTCCGGCCGGACTATGGCTACCATTTCGGCTTTAGCGGGTGTTTTATGGCAGGCTTTGCAGTTAGCATTAATATGCGCCAAGACTGAACAAAGAAGCGGTTTATTCTGCTCTAATTAAGGCCCTCAATCTTTCTCTTTAAAACATGGTTTTTGACACCCGATTAATTATTAATGGCTAATTCAAAACATATCGGATATATCCTTGTTGCCATGATGAAAAGAATCAGATTTAGGTTAAGCTTAATTTTTGTTGCTCAGGTGGAGCTTGTCTGGGGAAATATATAAAGTTAAACAATACAAACATGCTGTTCTGCTTTTAGGTAGGCATTCACTCCGGTTGCAAGCTCCGCTTGATCTTATCATTTATTATCAGCTGCATGGCTATAATCGCAACACCTGACCCTGCTTCCTAGTTAACAATCAAGAAAGATAAATAACAAATTGCTGCTATCTGTTACCCTGTTCTAGCTGGTACATGGGTATTTTAAAAAATTATTATGGAGAAAACAGAACCGTATTATAAAAAAATAAGCCTTGTTTTATTAGGTTTCTTTCTGATAATATATGCCCTGGCAATACTATCGGATATTTTAGTGCCAATTGCTTTTTCGGTGCTGCTGGCTATTTTACTTAATCCGCTTACCACCAGGCTGCAGCAGTATAAAATACCTAAAGTGCCGGCCATTTTACTTACCATTTTCATTGCTTTAAGCCTGCTGGGAATTTTGCTTTATTTTCTGTCTTCGCAAATTATTCAGTTTGGCGAAATGGCCCCGGCCTTAAAAGAAAAACTTACCCAGATTCTAACAAATTTGCAGCATTGGGCCGAAAGTATGTTTGGTATTACCATTCAGAAGCAAGCGCAATTGTTGCGTGATGCGGCAAATAGCGGCAAGGTACTGGTGGGCAGAACAGTTTCGAGTGCGCTGGGCATTTTCAGCCTTTTGTTTTTAATACCGGTTTATATTTTCCTGTTGCTGTTTTACAAACCATTAATTCTTAATTTTTTGTTTGAAGTTTTCTCCAAAGAAAACAACCGTTACGTGGCTGATATCTTACACGAAACCAAATCGGCTATACAGAGCTATATTGTGGGCTTACTCATCGAGGCTTCTATTGTGGCATGTTTAAATTCTATTGCCTTAACTATTTTGGGCGTTAAATATGGCATTTTGCTGGGCGTGATTGGGGCGATTCTAAATTTAATACCTTACGTGGGAGGTATTATTGCTATTATTTTGCCTGTGCTGATCGCCACCGTTACCCAAAATGGCTACACTACCCAATTAGCCATTGTTGGAGCTTACGCGGTTATTCAGTTTATCGATAATAATATATTAGTGCCCCGTATTGTATCGTCTAAAGTACAGTTGAATGCCTTAATATCTGTCTTAGCAGTGTTGCTTGGAGGCGCTTTATGGGGATTTGCCGGCATGTTTTTATCAATTCCTTTTATGGCCGTAATTAAAATTATTTGCGACCGGATAGAAGACCTGAAACCCTGGGGAAAATTACTCGGCGATCAGGTACCCGCCAGCTATCCGGGACAGCTAGCGCCGCGGGAGGCACCCGCCACAGACGGTAAAATTGTTGAGCCTAAAGCAACTTGATTCAATTTGATTAATTCAGGCTGTGGAATTGAAGGAATATAGGGGTTTTAATGTTGTATCTAAAGCTTTTAAGCTATAATCTTTATCAGCAATGCAGGATCAATAAACTTTCTTAACAGCTCTTTTTGCCGGGTTAATTATTATTCCGGACAAACATTACGGCTTTATTTTTATCTTGTAATTTTAAACGTAAAGTTTGAAGTACTCGATTTATCAATCTACTTAAGTTTAAGGCAATATTGCCTAACTATTTCTGATGGAAAAAATACCAGCTAGACCAACACCTGCTACCAACAACATTGATGAAACGCATTCTCTTTTAACGCCATTGTTGCCGAATAATACCTTGACCAATTGGGCGGGTAATATTGCATTCAGTACCAATCAAGTGTTTTATCCTAAGTCGGTGGCAGAAGTACAAGACTTGGTACAAAAATATCCGCAGCTAAAAGTACTGGGCTCCCGCCATTGCTTTAACCGCATTGCCGATAGCGAACATTGTTTTCTATCCACCAATGAACTGAATCAGGTAGTAGCTTTGGATACGGAAGCTCGTACTGTTACTGTGGAGGCCGGCATTAAGTACGGCGAACTGGCGCCTTATCTTCACCAAAATGGCTTGGCGCTGGCCAATATGGCTTCGTTGCCGCATATATCGGTGGCAGGTTCAGTTATCACGGCTACTCATGGTTCCGGGGTTTCGATTGGCAATCTGGCCACCAGCGTAGTGGGCTTAGAAATGGTTCTGGCCGATGGCAGCGTGCAAACTTTCTCGAAAGAAAACAGTGGCGATTTGTTTAATGGCGTGGTGGTAAACCTTGGTGCCCTGGGTGTTATTACCAAAATTATTCTTACCCTTGAGCCGGCCTATTTCGTGCAGCAAAATATCTACGAAAAATTGCCACTGAATAGTCTTAAAAATAACTTCGAAAATATAGTAGCAGCCGGCTACAGTGTCAGTTTGTTCACCGATTGGGCCACGGATAGTATAAACCAGGTCTGGATTAAGAGCCGAGTAGATGCTAACCGCAATACTACTTTCGAACCAGAATTTTATGGTGCCCGGGCCGCCACTCAAAACCGGCACCCTATTATGGAAATGCCCGCCGAAAATTGTACGGGTCAAATGGGCGTTCCGGGACCGTGGCACGAACGATTACCGCATTTTAAAATGGGTTTCACGCCAAGCAGCGGCGTAGAACTGCAATCAGAATATTTTGTTCCGCGCCAACACGCTGTAAATGCTATTCTGGCGGTAGCCCGGTTGCGAAAACAGATTAGTCCGTATCTTTTAATTTCGGAAATACGCACCATTGCCGCCGATAATTTCTGGCTGAGTCCCTGCTACCAACAAGACAGTGTGGCCCTGCATTTCACCTGGAAACAAGACTGGCCTTCGGTAAGTAAGTTGCTCCCCATTCTGGAACAAGAACTAGCACCTTTTAACGCACGGCCGCATTGGGGTAAGTTGTTTACTATGCCGCCCAGGGTATTGGCCGCGCAGTACGAAAGATTACCGGATTTCAAGAATTTGGCCTCCCAGTTCGACCCGCAGGGTAAGTTTCGCAATGAATTTCTTAATACTACTATTTACAGTAGTTAACTGGATTTTAACTTGCATTAAAAATGTCAGGTGAAAACACCATAACCGTCCGGCTCAGAAAAATAAATAATGTCATTTGGAGCTTGTCGAAGAAACTATTACTTACTTCTATGGCATTTTAGCAGAATAGAAAAGGCATTTTCTGCTTTTCGTAGGCATTAGTTTCTCCGGCAAGCTTAGAATTATCAGAAAAAATTAATTTTAAATAACAAAATTCAATTTAGTAAATTAAGCCCTTATTACCGAGATATTATCATAAATACCTGTGGTCAGCTTAAAAAAACATAAATTTAGGTTTTACCATTGTTTCAGGCACTTATCATTTCACTGTTGTTCAGATTATTTATTTCGGCCTGCGCTTTTTTAAGTTCGTTTTGCAGATGTTTTACTTTTTGCTCCAGTCGGCTAATGCGTATCCAGTCCTGAAAAGCCCAGGCCGGCTCTACGGGAGCCTTAATTTTTTCTTGCCAGGATTGGTCGGGTGTCAGGCCGTTTTGCTTTTCGCGGGCATTTAATTGTTCATATATTTTAATTGCTTCCGGGAAATAAGCATTTATTAAACCAGGATGATGCGAATCAGAGACCTTTGTTTGGAGTAAAGATTGCTCGTACAGGTCAGCGGGGCTTTCCAGATTTAAATTTAATTTCTGGTTTAAAGCCTGAATAAAGGTAGCTCCATGCTGAGAAACGTTGTACACACTCGCTACAAAGCATTTCTGAGGAAATTTATCGTAAAATTGCAAGAGTATTTGATTATAATGAATCCAGACTTTCAGCGCTAAATCCGGTTCTTCCTCAAACAACTCGTCTCCCCGCCGATAGATCGAGTCAGCCACTTCCCAGGGCGCCCGGTAAAGCAATAAAAAATTGGCTTCGGGCAGTAACTGTTCCCAAAAATCCAGGAATAAAGTAGTCCGTGGGTCTTTCCATCCCCAAATCGGAAAAGCAGCATTGTTAGAAACTAATTCCTGAGCTTTATTTATGAAGGTAGCATCTACCGGTATATTTTCTTCTACGGTCCAGCCTACATGGTGAATGCCCTGCGAACGCAGCACGGCTTCGTGAAAACCCACTACATCCAGATCTTCAAAAAAGCCTTTTATATTGCCATGGCCGGGAGCCATTAATTTTTGCCCGATATGTAAGCCTGCGCTTTGGAGTAAAGAAGCTGTAAAAGAGGTGCCCGAACGGGGATGCCCCGTAATGACCAGTATTGATGATGCCATGTTTGTTTTAAAAGGTGGAAATATCTTGGTTTAGATGGATTAAGAATCGATTATTCAAGCTCATTACGTTATTTTGAATATACAGTTTTTTAAATAATAGTAGAAGTGAATTATTAAAGAATATCTAACTAATATTAAGATCAGCTGTAAAGTTTCTAATGATTGAAAAAGCTTTAATAATGATTATATCGACCCTAAAACCTAAATTTGATTTAAGATTTTCGCTTGCTTACTTTTAAGTAGCAGCAACCCGCACCTGAAGCTTATTCGAAATAATTAATTATTTTAATGATTTTAACTAGTGCTTCGCCAAATTAAAAATTAGAAATTATGAATTAAAAATTATAGTTATTTATTCTGTAAGCTTTAATTTATAGGTAATTGGAATTCTGATAATTATTTTGGTCGTGCACTTGTTGTGAAAACTTTAAATAGGGGAGAGGCCGGTGCAAATAGGAGCTATAAATGCCGCTCTTTGGAACTTTATTCAGAGCAGATAAAGGTAAAATCCGGAAGAATTTTTTAATAATTGGGGAATCAAGTCCAAAAAGGTTGGTTAAAAAATAAAACCCGGTAAGTTGAGATAACTCGCCGGGTTTTATTTTTTAATTATAAAATAATAGCATCCGGATAAATTTTTCCGGCCTGGACTTATAATCTAGTATTCTTCGGAATCGCTATCTTTATGTGTGAGCACGATAACAGCGGCTGCGGTTAGAGCACCAATAACTAACATTTTCTGGATAAAGCTCTGGCGGTTGTGTTTCCATTCGGCTTTATAACCTTTTTCCGCAAAAATATTAGGTACGTGGCCTTTTTTCAAATCATCCACTATACCTTCTACCACGTTTACGCGGTCGGCAACAATTAAGGGTAGCCAGTGCAGGTAACTGTTTTCGCTGTATTTAAAAGCAAACCGCCGGATCATACCGCTTAGCCCGCTGGGTGGAACGGTTGTACCAAATACAGCCGTTAAATTCGGGCGCTCAATCGAATGCAGCACTTCTACCTCCACGGGTTGCTGGGTTGGCCTTTCCCAACTAAAACCTTTATGTTCTTCGTTAGTACGGTGTTTCATGGGATACGTCGGATCATTCTTCGGGTCCGCGTCTACGCCCCAACCTTTAATATGCGAGTAGTCTTTCGTTATATTTTCCATATTCATTTCTCTTTACATTCTGGCTGATGGTGGAATAAGGACGGTTTTAATGCAATTGTCCAGCTTTCCGGAGAACATGCGGTAAGCATCGGCTATTTCTTCTAAAGGTACCCGGTGCGTAATCATAGCTTTGGGGTTTAAGGTACCGTTTTGTACGTGCTCAATCAGTCTGGGCAGCAGCCGTTTTACCGAAGCCTGGTTGCCCCGGATGGTCAGGCCTTTATTAAGGGCATTGCCAATCGGAATTAAATTATCGGTAGGTCCGTATACGCCCACAATAGAAACCGTGCCGCCTTTTTTAACGGAGTTAATGGCCCAATGCACCGCCGTAGCCGATCCGGCCTGCAATAGTAATTTGCGGCCCGTAATGGTTTGCATGGTATTACCGGCTGCTTCGGCGCCTACCGCGTCAATTACTACATCGGCGCCCAACCAATCGGTTGTTTTCTTTATAAACAACACGGGGTCTTCCATTTCTTTAAAGTTGTAAGCCTCGCATTGGGCGTAATTCCGGACAAACTCCAACCGGTAATCTAACTGATCGATCACAATAACCCGCCCGGCGCCAAAAAGCCAAGAACATTTAGCCGCCATAATACCAATCGGTCCGGCACCAAAAATTACCACGGTGTCGCCCGGCTGAATACCTCCCATTTCGGCGGCTTGGTAACCCGTAGGTACCACGTCGGTCAGCAATACGGCATCATCCAAATCCATGCCTTCCGGTATAACTGTGGGACCAACATTGGCGTAAGGTACGCGCACGTACTCGGCCTGCCCGCCGTGGTAACCACCGGCAGTATGCGAATAACCAAAAATACCACCCACGGCCGTAGCTTCAGGGTTAGATTCGTGGCAATTGCCAAATAAGCCTTGCTTACAAAAAGCACACTGTCCGCAAGAAATGTTAAAAGGTACAATTACCTGATCACCAACTTTTAATTTGGTTACTTCCGAACCTATTTCTTCCACCACGCCAATAAACTCATGCCCGAAAGTGGAGCCTACGCGGGTGTCCGGCACATTACCATTATATAAATGTAAATCTGACCCGCAAATACAAGAGCGTGTCACCCGGACTATGGCATCCTGGGGATGCTTGATTTCGGGCATAGGTTTCTGAGTTACGCGAACCCGCTTGGGCCCCCGGTAATCCATTGCTAGCATAAGAATCGACCTTTCTGGTTATAGTAAGACATATTTTTTCGGTTTAAAGCTATTATTGCAGAACTTTGAATGATTCCAGTACCGGAACACTCTTCTTGAATACTTATTTATGGGGTGTAAGGTTTTAGAGAGCTGCTTATGTATTTATATCTTCACTAAGTTTAAATGTGATTGGAGCAATTTAGTAATTATTGATTAAGGTATATTTCGGATAATTTTTCTCTGCAGTCAGAAAGTGAAGAAGAAATCTTGACATATATATCTTTTAAGTAACCGCCAGAATTGCTAAATCACTTTATCAAAAATATTACCTCCCAAAACAATACTACGATGTATTGTGAGTCCTTTGAAGCTAAAACCGGTAACGACACTTTCTGTCTATTTTGAAATAAATGGGTTTATTCTCTGCGTATTTGTTTTACTAATTTTGGTCTAGTCAATTCTACTCACCTAAGTATTCAATACCTTCAATCTATTAACTTCGTATTGGGTTGCTAAATGTATTATTTTAGTATTGGCTTTTAAGACCTGCTACCTATTAAACCTGACAAATTTAAATGGATAAAGATTTTGAAATTTTTGATTTTCACCGGATCTTCTTCGGGAATACGCCGCCCATTTTTTTACTGGAGATAATATTCCGCACCCTAATTATGTATGGTTATACCATCATTTTACTGCGATTCCTTGGTAAAAGAGGGATGGGGCAATTATCTACCCTGGAATTGGCTATTATTATTGCTTTTGGTTCGGCTATCGGCGACCCGATGGTAAATGCAGATATGCCTATTCTGCACGGAATGGTAGCTGTAACGGTCGTAACCATCTTACAGATTAGTTTGGAGCGCTTAATAAACAAAAATAAAAAAGTAGAAGCCATTATGGAAGGTGCAGCAAACCTGGTAGTAGATAATGGGCTAATAAAATGGGATTGCCTGATAAGGGATAATTTATCGAAAGAAGACCTGATGCGATCTTTGCGCAGCAAAGATGTTGAACACCTGGGGCAAGTTAGAAAAGCCTTCTTCGAAACTTCGGGCCAGATTTCGGTTTTATTTCAATCACCTAAAAAAGTAAAGCCGGGACTAACAGTCATACCAGAAAGTGAAATAGACCCCGCGGATATAATGCAAGCACCAGGACCGGTGAAAGAATCAGGTGTTTATGCTTGTTTAGACTGTGGTAACATTAAAAATTTAGTGCAAAAAGAACAAGTACCCACCTGTGAAATATGTACGGGGAACGAGTGGGTAAAGGCGGAAGCCTGATTTATAGAAATGTGGTGGTACCGGTATTGCGCCTGACACTACGGCTTACAGCCAAATATTTATGATAGTATTTAAGCTACTAATTCCCGGTTATACTTACTCCGGTACTGTACCGGCGATAAGCCCGTAATACGCTTAAAAGTAGTCCTAAAAGCTTTCGGGTCGGTGTAGCCTACGTTGTACATAACTTCGTTCACGTTTTCGCGCGACGACTCCAGACTCATTTTGGCAGCTTCTATTTTTACGCGCTGGATATATTCAATAATAGAGTTGGCGGTGGCTTTTTTAAACCGGCGCTCCAGGTTACGGCGGCTCAGGGCCAATTGGTCGGCCAGCTGGTTTACGGTAATCTTTTCCTGGACATTATTTTCGATAAATTCCTGCGCTTTTTTCACCAGTTCGTCTTCGTGGTCTTTCTGGCCATTAAATATTACAAAAGGCGATTGGCTCCGGCGTTCAATATCAATCTGGAAAGCTTTGGACATGAAAACGGCCATGTCGCGGCCAGCAAACTTTTCGATGAGATACAAAACCAGGTTCAGGTAAGAAAATGCGCCGCCACTGGAATAAATGCCGTGTTCGTCGGTAATAATGCAATCTTCTACTAAGTGCACATCCGGGAACATTTTCCGGAAATCTTTGGCGGCCATCCAGTGCGTAGCGCATTTGCGGCCGGTAACCAGACCTGTAGAAGCTAGTAGAAATGCCCCCACACATAAGCTCCCCACTTCAGCGCCGTTTTTATATTGCTGTACAATCCAGGGTACGAACTCTTGGTTGTTTTCCAGGTTTTTTACCATATCACCATCCAGGGCCGGAATAATAATCAGGTCGGTTTTAACAATTTTTTTTACTAACGTATCGGTAAAAACGGTGTAAAGGCCACCCGCCGCCGGTACTTCTTTGTCCAGCCCGGCCAATTGCACCCGAAACAAAGCCGGCTTGCCCATGCTTTCTAATAACTTATTTACTTCGGTGAATACCTGGCGAGGGCCTTCGATGCTGCCCAGGATAGCTCCCTGCGGAACTAGAATGGTGATGTGTTTCATGGTGGAGTGGTGGTTTTTATCAATAAGAGAAAATTAAAATAAGCTTATGACCAAATCGTTTGCCCATTCTAGCTCTTCCTTAAAGTTCTGCTAGGGGAAGGTTTTTCCGCTTCTAAATTACCTAAAATGAATGTCGCAAACAACCGCTTTGATTACCAAATTCACACCCTTTCGCTCTTGATTTTTCCCACTAAGTTTGTACTAATAGAAAGCCCCAAAGTCTTTATTTCTCCATCTTTCATGCGAAGCCATGATTACGGAACCGGAATAAGTATAACAGGGCTGAATTTCCTTATATAACCATTAGCGCGCAGGTAAGCCTTTTGGAAAATCCGGCCCTACTGCCGCCCTTTATTCCCTAAGTGCTTTTTTGGCTGCAAATAATAAACTTAACTCCGGCTGGCGCGCCCTTTTTCCGATATTCCTTAATGACCTGGTATTATTTCCGAAAAGGCAAGTGGAAGGCAGTTAAATTATAACAACGTTTATAGAAGTTTTTAGATTGATAATTTACCAAAAAAGCTGGTATACGTTGTATAAAATATAATATTAACCCAAAGCTAAAAATATGTGCGGCCGCTACTCAAATGCCAAAAAGAAAATTCCAAAAGAACACCGTTACGCGGACCGCTATGCCGGCATTACGCCCGCCCCGACCTATAATGCGGCGCCCTCGCAACTCTTGCCGGTAATGCCTACCCAGAACAATAAGGTAGAATTTTTTAACTGGGGTTTATTACCAACTTGGGCCAAAGATATTAAAACTATCAAACCCATTAATGCCCGCGCCGAAAGCCTGACCACTAACCCGCTGTTCCGGAGCCTGATTAGCAGCAAACGATGCCTGGTACCCGCCGATGGTTTTTACGAATGGCAGGTCCAATCTATGCCGCAAACCGATTTATTTGGCAACCTCGTTTCGGACAAAGGCAAATCGAAAAAACAGCCTTACCGCATTGCGCTAACAAATGATGATTTATTCAGCTTTGCCGGGTTATGGGATGAATGGATAGATGAGAATACCGGCGAAGTTTTTAAAACTTTTACCATCATTACCACCGAAGCCAACGATTTAATGCGACCCATTCACGATAGAATGCCGGTAATTTTAACGCCTGATGCCGAAGAACTGTGGCTAGATGAACACGAAACAAATAAAAATTTGCTTCTGGATTTACTGCGGCCTTATGATGCCAAGAAGATGAAAGCATATCCAATTTCAGAACTAATAAACTCCCCTGCCAATAACAGTGCGGAATTGCTTAATTCGCTTTAGGTTGGCTTTTAATCTAAACTGAAGGGACCGTTAAAATTATTATTGCTAAATTTTTTAGTTTTATGTTTTTCTTTTATTTTGCTATAAATTTTAGCAAAACTAAAGATATGAAACTACCTGCCTCAACTCACTTGCTTAATGCCAACCCTGATTTATTTTCAGAAGAGTTAATAAGCTCAAATCTAAAGTATTTTAAACACTACCCGGCATTTGGAGAATACCTGCTTATTATTTCTCCGCCCGACATGGTTAAAGATGCCGTTGTGTGGTATAAAAATCTATTAGCTAAACACATTGGTAATTTTACTGCTTATTATTCCATCGCGCATCTTAGTATTATATCTTTCCAAATACATGCTAAATGGCAAAAGGTATTACTACATTCTTTAGAGGTTATAGCTGCTGAAGAAGCACCTTTTACTTTTAAAATTAATAGTTTCGGCTGCTTCGATTCTTCTGGTACGGTATATTTAAAATTAGAGGAGATAGAACGTTTTGCTAAAATATGTAGTAATTTCTACCGGAATTCTTTTATTAGAAATTTACCTGGTGCCTTTAAGTTTCCCACGTACATGCCTCATCTAACAATTGGCAGGAGCTTAGGTCCAAATTTCGATAAAGCTTGGGACTTGTTTCAGCAGCAAAATTATTCGCAAACCTTTACTGTCTCGGGAGTCCTGTTGTTAAAACGCGATAACCAAGGAAAACTAAAACCAGTGCAGGAATTTCCTTTTCTTTCTAAATCTCCTGCTCAGTTGGCTCTTTTTACTTTATGATGATATATATCTCTTAGGATTTCCTGCCATTTTATCAGGTTGCTTAAACATTAACTTAAGCTTGGCTAAATATATTCGAACGACAGAGGCTTTATGTTAGGTCGAAATTTCCAGGATTTAGATGGGCATTTGTGGGAAGTGATGTGGATAGAAGCTAATTCGGTCCAGCAAAATTAGAAACTACAATTTATAGAAATCTAAACTTTATTGAACAGCAGTTTGATTGGTTTTAAACTGCTGTTCAATGAATGCTTTGTCAGTTTAGATCTTTAAACAAGCAACATCTAAGCTTATTCCCCGGTTGTTTAGGTTATACTATTTTGCTATTTATTATACTATTACTTTATGCAAATGACCTTTGAACAATATATAGACCACGTCTTAACTTGTCGGAAATAAAAAATAAAAAGCCACCCCCAAACCCCTCCTGGAAAGCCAGCTTTCTGGAAAATAAGGAGGGGAGCTAGGCCAACGTTTTCTCAACCGCTTTTCCAAGAAGTTTTGTCGCTGTCTATATATATCAGGTCAGACATAATAAAAAGTTGAAAGAACTAATAAGTTTTTTCCTATATATAAATGAAAAAAAGAAGTTTTAAGGTTGGAGTCAAGCCGCCATTGTTTTAGGCAGACAGCAAATTTTGTACTTTTCACCACTACCGCAGGGGCATGGTTCGTTTCGGCCCAGGCGTTTGCCGTAAGGATTCAGTAATTCCCGGAAGTTCAGGCGGAAGCGGCGTTTAGGGTTTTGCTGAAAAATCTTGGTTAAAAGCGCATACGTGCCCGGGTGTTTCTCTGCCATCTGGCCGGGCTTTTCAAAAAAATATTCGGTAACAACCGCAAAAAACTCTGCTTCATTGGTGGCGCCATAAGGGTTTATATCAGAGTCGCCGCGTTTAATTTGTTTTATTTTGCGAAACACCAATTCATTCCAGGGTTTTACCAGTTCCGGCGGTAGGTAAGCCGCAGGCGTACCATCTATTTCCCCGTCGGCTTGGTCCAGCATGTGCGCAAATTCATGTATACCTACGTTCTGGCGGTCGCCCATATCATTGAAGCCCCGCTCCAGAGCCGGTTTAGAAAGCGTAACGTAATGGTCGTTCTGGAAAGGATTCACCCGGCCTAGTACTTCCGATACAGCTTCGCTTTCCTGGTCTTTATAGCGCTCCAGGCTTCCGGGAAAAATTAAAACCTCGCCCAGGTTCGTGTATTCCCAGTCCTGAAAACCGAAAATAGGTATAATAGCACTGGCAGCAACCAACACTTTCGTCAGATCGTCTACCGCTACTTCAATGCCGGTGATCCTTTTCTCCGCCAGGAATAATTGTAGCATTTTTTCGAAACGCTGTTTCTCTTCTTCTGTTTGTAAAGTATGGTAAAAACCTACTCTGTCATTCAATATTTTACGCCATTCCGCCGGAAATTCCTGGGCCATCACCTTTTTACGATGTCGGCTTTTCCGGGTAGCCCAACGATAAAATATTAAGCTTACACTAACAACAAATATTACAAAAGCTAAAATTCCCATAGGCCCTCTAAACGAAAGCCCGCCGGAAAAGATGCTAGTAGCTTAAAGCCCAGAAAAGTAATTGTGGGTTCAGCAAAAGCTCATAAAATATATGAGCCTGAAATGTTAATTCCAGAATGAATGAAAACCCTAAAATCAGCAATTATTTGTGTGATTGCATCTCTTAACAAACTGTTTATTCAATCCGTTTTCCCGTATAAAGTCCCGGAACTTTCCTTTGCTTTCGTTTATTCGAAAGAAAGCAAAGGAAAGTTTTTATTAGATTTTAATTTTAGACCATGCAACTTATTCAGATTTTTTTGCCCTTAATTGAAAAAGAAACAAAAGATTTTGCCCGCAATCTTTATACTGAAATCAGAAAAGAACTAATGGAAAATTTTGGGGGAATTACCACGTACACCCGTTCTCCGGCTACCGGATTGTGGAAAGAAGAATCAGACAAAACAGTGAAAGATAAAATTATTATTTACGAGGTAATGGCGGAAGATTTAAATAGAGACTGGTGGAAGCAGTATAAGCAAAATTTAGAAGAGCAATTTCAGCAAGATGAAATTATAATCAGAACCTGGAAAATTGATGTTTTGTAAGCTCTAGAATATGTATAAAACTTATTTAAATCAATTCATTAAATATGGTCATATAAGTTACTGATTTATATTATTATTCAAATGGTTTTATATTGTTTATTAAATAGTGTGTGCCTGTTACTTTAATGGAGTAAGTAATACTGACATGAAGTAAATTTAGCTTGCAAGATAGCCGGATATTTTCTTTCCTGGGGAGTTACTCGTTACTCTGTACACATAAATTAAATTTTACTGAATCTTTTAAAATAATATTTACCAGTCAAATATCATTCACTATGAATACAATCAAATATAAATTCTCCTTTTTAAAAGCTGGAATTTGTTTCCTGATGATCGGCGTTTTGGTTTCTTTTATGCCTAAAACTTCTGCCCGCTCGCCGGCAAACCAGGTAAAAATTACCGGAGGTATTATAGAAGGTACCACCACCGGCACGGGTATCCGGGTTTATAAAGGTATTCCGTTTGCGGCTCCGCCCATTGGTAAATTACGCTGGCAGGCACCCCAACCGGTTAAACCCTGGACTGGAATACGCCAGTGCATTGCTTTCGGACCCAGTCCGATGCAAAATGAGCCAAAGCCTTTTAGTATGTGGAGTGCCGAATTTTTGATACCTAAGGCCCCGATTAGCGAAGATTGCCTGTATCTGAATGTTTGGACCGGCGCCCAAACAGCTAAAGAAAAAAGGCCGGTAATGGTTTGGGTTTACGGCGGCGGATTTAACAGCGGCGGCAGTGGCGTTCCTATTTACGATGGCGAAGCAATGGCCCGTAAAGGTATCGTTTTTGTCAGTTTTAATTACCGGATTGGTATATTCGGTTTTTTTGCTCACCCGGAGCTAACCAAGAAATCCGGCCGGAATGCCTCGGGTAATTACGGATTGCTGGATCAGGTGGCCGCTTTGCAGTGGGTGAAACAAAATATAGCGGCTTTTGGCGGCGACCCGGATAATGTAACCATTGCCGGGCAATCGGCTGGTTCTATGAGTGTAAATTGCCTGGTAGCTTCGCCTTTAACCAAAGGTTTATTTACAAAAGCTATAGCGGAAAGCGGAGCCAGTTTTACCCGCAAGAGTGCCACTTTGCCACAAGCCGAACAGGAAGGTTTAAAGATAGCGCAAAAATTAAATGCCTCTTTCTTAACTGATTTAAGGAGTATTCCGGCGGCTGACTTATATAAAACCCCTGGTATGCGGCCCATTGTAGATGGTTACGTGCTGCCCGATGATATTGCCGCTATTTTTGCAGCGGGCAAAGCAAATAAGGTAGCTTTACTGACCGGTTGGAACGAAGAGGAGGGGCTGATGAATGGCCCTACACAAAGTGCTGCAGATTTCCGGAAAAGGGCCGAAGAACAATACGGCAAAGCAGCAAAAATATTTCTGCAATATTTCCCGGCCACTACTGATACCGAAGCAGCTGCTTCGCAGCTTAAATTAGCACGCGACCTGATTTTTGGTATTCAGAATTATACCTGGGCTAATGTGCAAAGCGCTAGTGGGCAGTCTGTTTATGTTTACCGGTTTAAGCGCAAAGTACCGGCCACCGGCGAATATGTAAAATACGGAGCCTTTCACACCGGCGAAGTACCCTATGCCTACGATAACCTTAAATTTGTAGATCGTCCCTGGGAACCGGTAGATAAAGAACTAGCCCGGGTGATGTCGTCTTACTGGGTAAATTTTGCTACCATGGGTAATCCCAACGGGGATAATCTCCCGAACTGGCCAGCTTACACCCTAAAAGAGAAAAAGATTATGATACTGGACGTAAAACCCGCAGCCAAGACCCTGCCGGACCAAGCCGCCCTTGACTTTCTGGTTGCTCAAAGCAAAAACAATTAAGTCGATTAGCTTAGGAATAATGTAAGCTATTTGAATTGAGTATTATAAAGTAGACGTAGCATGCACCAGCAATATAGTTTGCTGCTGTATGCTACACTTTTCTAATATAAACCTGAATTAAGTTCGTCTTTTTTCTCATTATAGGCCTCAACGCCATTGTTTCCATGTTTTTATAAATCGGTTTCTTAATTTAATCTATTTGTACAAGTTAGCACTTACCTAAAGTAAAGGCGCTTTAAAAGTGATGGGGTTATATTTAGCATACGCTCAGAAACTTGCTGTGTCTTGTACGAACTCCTCTGCTTAAAATTGTTCGCACGCTTCACATGTTATTGGTAATAGATGCGGCAGAAAGAACAACATCCCTCATACGGCGCCGTAGTAGAGGCAGCCATTTCTTAGATTATTTACTGCATGATTTTAGTATCGCTTTTCACGCTTCCTCTCCAGGACCCGGTTCTTGTTTTCGCGGTTATCCTGTTGGTCATTTTGTTTTCGCCTTTATTATTTAGCCGCATGGGTATTCCGGGTATCCTGGGGCTGATACTTTCGGGCGTATTGTTAGGGCCGCACGGTTTGGGTATTTTGGAGCGGGATGAAAGTGTCGTTTTATTTAGTACTATTGGTTTGCTGTATATTATGTTTTTGGCCGGTCTGGAAATGGACATGGATGATTTCCGGGAAAACAAGAACAAGAGTATTGTATTTGGGATACTCACCTTTATCATTCCGCTAATTCTGGGTTGGTTGGGGGCTCATTACGTTTTAGGTTATAGCCCACTATCGTCTTTTTTGTTGGCCAGTATGTTTTCTACCCACACGTTGGTAGCTTATCCAATTATTAGTCGTTTGGGCATTACCCAGAACAAAACCGTTACCCTTATATTAGGGGGTACTATCCTGACCGATGCCGCCGTACTTATTATCCTGGCAGTGGTTACTAATCTGCAGAAACCCGATGTTTCGCCGCTGTTCTGGGTACAGTTTGTGGCTTCTTTAGCGGCCTTTGTTTTTGTGGTGCTGTGGGGAGTGCCCCGGTTGAGCCGATGGTTTTTCCGGACTCTGGAAGGAGAGGGCAACTCCCAATACCTGTTTGTGTTGGCCGTGGTATTTCTATCGGGCTTTCTGGCCCACGTAGCCGGAGCCGAACCCATTATTGGTGCCTTTCTGGCTGGTTTGGCCCTAAATCAACTTATACCCAAAGCTTCTCCCTTGATGCACCGCACCGAATTTGTGGGTAATACTTTGTTTATTCCTTTTTTTCTGATTAGTGTAGGAATGCTGGTAGATGTACGGGTATTGCTCGAAGGTCCGGAAGCCTTATTTGTAGCGGCCGTTATTATTGTTATTTCCTTTTTGGGCAAATGGATTGCGGCCTTTTTTACCCAAAAAATATATCACTTAGGAACCAGCGAACGCAACCTGATCTGGGGTATGAGCAGTGCCCATGCGGCTGCAACGATAGCCGTGGTTTTAATTGGCTATAATATCAAACTCCTCGACGAAAGAGCCCTAAACGGGACCATTATCCTGATTTTAGTATCTTGTTTGGTTAGCAGCATTGTAGCAGAAAAAGCCGGGCGGCAAATTGCCTTAGCCGAAGCCGAAAAAGTGCCTGAAAGTACCGAAGCAGAAGAGCGTATTCTTATTCCGGTAGATAATATGGATCATCTGAAGCGTTTACTGGACTTTTCTTTGCTGATTAAAAACCCTCAATCAAACGAGCCGCTGCTGCCGCTGGTAGTAGTAGCTGACCACCATGCACCCGAAGACAAAATAAAGCTGCACCAGAAAAAGGTTACTGGTGTTATCAGTGAAGTAACGGATCAGCATGAATTAATGCGGCCGGTTTACCGGGTAGATCTGAACGTAAGCAATGGTATTATCCGGGCAGTACGGGAACTGCAAATTACCGAAATAGTAATGGCCTGGAACGGAAAAATGAGTGGGCAAGAACGGTTTCTGGGAAGCATCCTGAACCGGGTGGTAAACCACACATCGGTACAGACCTTGTTTTGTAAATTCTGCTATCCTCTGAATACCATGCAAACTATTATAGTAGTAGTGCCACGCAACTCCGAACGGGAGGCCGGGTTCCCGTTTTGGGTAAATACCATCATGCAGTTGGCTAAAGGGGCGGGAGCCCGGATACGCATACTTGGGGCCGCCGGTACCCTGCAAACGCTGGAAACCTTCGTCAAAAATCAGGACCGGTATACGGTAGATATCAGTTATGAGCTACATGAAAGTTGGGATAATTTTCAATCGCTGGCCAAACAGGTAACCAAAAACGATTTGTTTACCGTTGTACTGGGGCGGCCGCATACAATATCGTACCGTCCGGAATTTAATATTATACCCCGTTATCTTTCCCGGTTTTTTGTAGATGTTAGTTATGTATTACTATATCCTGCCCAGCAAGGATAGAAGAATGAAGTATTAAAAAAGCAAGCTTTATTTTACTGCCCGGAAGTAAATTTTATCCGGGAATTTACCCAGTGCAAATAAGGTTACATCGCAAAGCCAAACTGACTGTATGGCATGGTTTACCGGTTTATAATACGCGCCGCCACCCGGTTCGCCTAATTGGGTACGATCAAGCTCCAATGCGCCGGCAAAAGGCTGTTCGCTCATTTCGACTACTACGCGGTTTTTACCTTTTGCCAGGTAGTCCAGCATATCGTCGGCACCAGCTACCATGGCTAAGTTTCCTTTCGGCCCCGGATAATCAGGCAAATCGATGTACCAGATGCCGTGGGCTTCTTTGTTAAAAGTAAAGGTTATAATTTCCACTTCAGGTTTATTCCAAATGGCCAGCAGCATTGCTGCCAGCACTAATTGTATGGTCCCTATCATGTGTTTAAAACAGTGCCTGATAGGGGAAAGTTTCAGCTGCTTTTATGCTTTTAAACTAACCTAACCAAGTTAATAAATGTAAAATTAGTTGTTTGGAATATTTTATATAAAATACTGGTTTTTAAAATATTATAATTATTCATTTAAGCAGAAGAAAAATAATCCTTTGCCATTTAGGCACAGCTCCAATGGTTAAGGAACGAATTAAGGAAATACTTTTCTTTTCTGAATGAAAAAGCTAATAAATGAACAGATAATAAAGCTAATTATTTGAAAGCAGCAACATACTTAAAACCTTTCATTTATTCTGATAGTTTCTAAGAACAAGGCTTTTGAAGATAATCCAGGTGATGAATTATATCGATCTTATTTTCATAATTATAATTCTTTCCGGTGTTTATACGGGTTGGCAACGAGGTTTTATCCTGGGAATTCTGGACTTGGTGCTTTGGGTGGGTAGTTTGCTGATCGGCTTACGGTTATATCCTTACCTAGCTGATTGGCTTTCTCTAAATGTGGATTGGAGTCCGGTCTGGATTCCGCCTATTGCTTTTTTAATAGTTACCATATTGGCCAGTATTATCATCCAGTATGTAGGGGTTTTAATTTTAAGAAAATTACCGCCCGAAATTCATTTCCAAATAAGCAACCAGGTATTGGGTCTCATTCCGGGTTTTATAAACGGCTTTATAACTGCCGCAATTCTGGCTATACTTTTACTCGCTATTCCCTTGCCCGACGGCATTGGGGCAGAGGCCCAGGAAAGTAAAATAGCTACCCGTCTTGCTTCCGTTACCGACCGTGTAGAAACAGCGCTGGCTCCTGTTTTTGAGAAAGCGGCAAACCGCACCCTTACCAAGCTGACGGTTGAACCAGAATCGGAGCAAATGATAAAGCTGCCGTACAAAGTAGCTACCTCTAAACCGCGCCCGGATTTAGAAGCCGAAATGTTAAAACTGGTAAACGAAGAGCGGACTGCAAATGGCCTGAAACCATTACAAGCAGATACCGCCCTGACCCGGGTGGCTCGATTGCATTCCGCCGATATGTTCCGGAGAGGTTATTTTTCGCACAATACGCCCGAAGGAAAAGATCCTTTTGATCGGATTCGGCAACATAAAATTAGGTTTTTAAGTGCCGGTGAAAACCTGGCTTTGGCGCCCACTTTAGAGATTGCGCACGAAGGTCTGATGAATTCACCCGGACACCGGGCCAATATCCTGCAAAAGAGCTTCGGGCGCGTGGGCATTGGGGTAATGGAAGGTGGTTATCACCGCCTGATGATTACCCAAAACTTCCGGAACTAAGCTAAAAACTAATCAAAACGATCATGTGTTATTGGTTAAATTAATTTAACAGCATTCCAAAAAAACGGATTAGATATTGTAATGAAGTTGAAGGCAGGCCTAAATTAAGAAGCTGTTTAGAATTTTAAAATTAACAAATCAGTATTTCTTGCCATGTATTTACACTGGCAAGAAGTCCGGAAAAGGCCATATAACAGCGGTGATAACACCATCTATGGCGACTTCCGCATATCGTTAAGTTTTACTCACTGCCCGTTTACTAACCCCACAATAATAAAAAGTAGATTAAAGAAATGTGAATATACCCGGTAGCGGTATAAAGCGCAGCAAGATAGTTTTATTGTGCGGCTGGAAATGCTTTAAATTATGAAAAAAACGCAGTATTACTTTATATTATTTATCTTACATACTTTCATTGCGGCTTGTTCTTCTAATGAAGAAGATTCTGTAGCTCCGAGGGGTAACAATTCAGACATTACCCTGTCGATCAATGGCGTTACCGCTTTGCGGACAGAGCAGGATTTAGATGTACTATTGAAGCAGATTGGTAATGCCCGATACGTGCTGTTGGATGAAGCTTCGCACGGCACAGCCGAATTTTACCAATGGCGGGCAGCCATAACCCGGCGTTTAATTCAGGAAAAAATTTTAACCTGATTGCAGTAGAAGGCGATTGGCCAGCCATGTATGAAGTAAACCGCTATATCCAGGGGACCCAGAATGCCGCTAATGTTACGGCCTTTTTACATGATTTACAGCGCTGGCCAGCAGGTTTATCAGATTCATACCTTAATAATAGTACTAGTTTTTAACCTATTATTTAACAACAAAATCCTTAAATTCCGTAGTAGCTATCATTATTCTTTTTATTAAAGCTGCATAATGGAAAATTTATCAATTAATGACAACATATTATCCATCGATATTGGTGGTTCTAATATTAAAGCTACCATATTAACCCCGGAGGGAGCAGTACCAGGTGTTTACCGAAAATTACCAACTCCCGAACCGGCTTCTCCCGATAATGTGATTGGTCTTATTCAGGACTTAGTGAAGGACTTTCCCGAATATAGTAAAATATCCGTCGGTTTTCCGGGCTATGTCCGAAATGGGCGCATACATACCGCCCCGAATCTGGGTACGGCGCGATGGCAGAATTTTAATCTGCAGCAGCAACTCAGCGAAGCAATGGGTAAACCCGTGCGCCTGGTAAATGATGCCGACCTGCAAGGGTTAGGAGTGGTAAATGGGAAAGGATTTGAAATGGTAATAACGTTAGGTACCGGGTTTGGTACTGCTATGCTGCATGAGGGCCATTTGTTACCGCACATGGAATTAGCCCATCATCCGGTATACAAAAATAAAACTTATGATCAATTTATAGGGAATCAGGCTCTAGAGAAGCATGGAAAAGAAAAATGGAATAAGAGAATGCACCTGGTTTTATCTATATTAAAAACCGTCTTTAATTACGACCATTTATTTATTAGTGGGGGCAATGCCAATCATCTGCGCATTCCCTTAGACGATAACATTACCATCGTTACCAATCGGGATGGGATAAAAGGCGGTATTCGGTTGTGGCAGCAAGATGAAAAGCGCTTTGTTGATACGCCATATTCTGCCTTGTAATTATTATGAGTGAGAAAATAAATTTAATCGGCGGTTGGTCTTAAGCCTGGTACTTACAACCGGTGACGAAAACTTTGGGCTTAGGCCTGCGTTAAAGATTAAAATTCTGTAAAAGCAAAATTACCAGAAGATAGTTTCGGGTACTACACTATAGAACCAGGGAACTGTAATATCAGTACAGCTATGCAAAAGACCAATATTGTTATTTATACTTTAAAATCTTTAAAACGAATTAAAGTATTTTAAAGCTGAAGTGATAGTACAATTATGTGTTCTTAATGAGTTGATTTTAATAGAGAAATAGAAAGAAATAGGGTGGAATAAATTGAATACGAACACTTCAATAACAGTATAGGCTCTTCTTGTTTTAGATATTATTTAATTAAAACCAAATCAATAATTACCAGATTGTAGGCAAAGAACAATACCCATTTAATAACTGTTTTAGCGCCTTAGTTTTAAACTTAATTTAACTATAAAAACATGAGAAGACTACCCGTCTATTTATTATTAGATACTTCCGGCTCCATGACCGGTGAGCCCATTGAAGCCGTAAAAAATGGGGTACAGGTAATGATTAGTTCCTTACGGCAAAACCCCCAAGCCATTGAAACGGCTTTTATCAGCATTATTACCTTTGATAGTGTAGCCAGGCAAGCGGTGCCTTTAACGGATTTGTCGTCTTTCCAAATGGTAGATATTAAAGCTACCGGCACTACCAATCTGGGTGAAGCGTTAAAGCTGGTATCTACCTGCATGGATAATGAAGTAACCAAAACCACCGCCGAACAAAAAGGCGACTGGAAACCACTGGTTTTTATCATGACCGATGGTATCCCGACCGATGATTGGCAAAGCGGCCTGGAAGAATTTAAGAAACGCAAAACGGCTTTTACGGTAGCCTGTGCCGCCGGTAGCGCCGCTGATTCTAACCTGCTGAAGCAAATTACCGAAAATGTGGTAACCCTGGATACGGCCGATAGCCAAAGTATTTCCAAGTTCTTCACCTGGGTTTCGGCTTCTATCGGCGTGTCTTCTACCCGGGTGGAAGATGCCGGCAAAGAAGTTACCGGTATTGGTGAGCTGCCGCCGCCACCTTCCGAATTAAATATTGTTACGTAGTAGTTACGTAATTTTTACCACAGAGAACCCGGAGGAAAACCACAGAGTAAGTAGAGAAAATTTGTGTGCTTGGTGTTAACTCTGATTTTATCTGTGGTAAAAAATTAAAGTGTAACAAAAAAGCAAGAGAGCAGGAATGAGCGATGCAAAACAACTGGTAACGCAACTTTTCAAAATCAGCAATATTAACGTACCGGCTAACCGGATGCTTTTGTTCAATCAGTTTTTACAGGACGAACAGAACCAGGCCATTATAGACCAAATTATTCAAAACCAAAATCAGCTTATGGCTAAATGGCAAACAGAAGAAAGAATAGCTGAAATTTTAGAGCAGCCAATTCGCATAGCCAATGCTACCGTGGGCAAACCTTACGAAGCCAAACTTGATTTTGGAAAGTTTGGCTGGCAGGATATTATAAGTTATCAATTGGAAGGGCTGGAACCAATAGGTTTAAAGTACGATGAAAATACCGGTCTAATAACCGGCGTTCCCACGCAAAGCGGCGATATCCTTTTAATATTTAAATTCAAAATAAAGGACCAGCCCGAAGAAGCACCGGCTAATGAAAAACAGATTACGCTTATTATTAATCCCGACCCGAAAAGCTTATGGAAAATACTGGAGAGTGATAAAAACGACCCGCATTGGAAAGAAGATAATGTAACGGTATTTGCACCTTTAGGTGACCGGCATATTCTGGTTTCATCAAAAAGGGGCCGTTCGCATGCCAATATTGGTTCGTTCCGGGAAGACGACTTTGCTTTTCAGGATTTGGCAAATGGCTGGAGCCTGGTGGTAGTGGCCGACGGCGCCGGCAGCGCGAAACTTTCCCGCAAAGGTTCGGCTTTGGCCTGCGCTACAGTTGTAAATTATTTTCAGGAGGACTCTGCGGCCGAAAGCATGCGGGAGTTTGATGAATTGGTGCAACAACACGCCGGCAAAACCGGCGAAGACACGCAAAAAAAATTAAACCGCTTGGTTTATAATAACCTGGGCAAAGCGGCTTTTCAGGCGCATAAGCAACTGGAAGTTTTTGCCACCGCGGAAGGTGTTACGCTTAAGGATTTAAGCAGCACGTTAATATTTAGCTTGTTTAAGAAATACGACACGGGCTATGCGCTGCTTTCGTTTGGGGTAGGCGATTGCCCGATTGCCGTGCTGAACAAAGATATTTCGGAAGTAAATTTAATGAACTGGATTGATGTGGGCGAATTTGGCGGTGGTACCCGTTTTATTACCATGCCCGAAATTTTCCAGAGTGAGAAATTTGCGACCCGGTTTGGCTTTAAACTGCTGGAAGATTTTTCTTATTTAATCATGATGTCGGATGGTATTTACGACCCCAAGTTTGTGGTAGAAGCCAATTTGCCCAATATTACAAAATGGCAGGAATTTTTAGCCGACCTCAACGGCCAGAACGAAGACGGAACCAAAGTAGAGTTGAGTACCGAAAATAAAGATATTGAAGCGCAATTTTCGAAGTGGATGGATTTCTGGAGCCCCGGCAACCACGACGACCGCACTTTAGCCATTGTGTTTTAAGTTGTAAAAGCTATTGCCTTTAGTTAAAATCAGGTAAGAAATAAAAATAATTAATTAGTGAGTTACAGCATCATAAACAATTTTTCTAATAATCCGGGCCCGAATATAAAATCGGTACCTTCTGTTATTAATGCCGGTAAAACTTACCAGTACGTAGATAATGGTGAGCCCATGCGGGGCGGCATGAAAGATGTTTATTTTGGTCCGGATAAATCGTACGTTATAGCTTTTTACCGCGACAAACAGGATTATAATTCGCGGGAGCGGTTAAAAAAACTGGTTACGCAATATTACGATAGCTTTTTCAACCGCGAAGGCGGCGATTACTACAAAGAGCTTTATTGCTGGCCCACCGACATGGTGGAAGCGGATGGGAAAGTAGGTTTAATTGTGCCGGCTTACGACAAGAATTTCTTTTTTAGGAAAGGCTATGCTACCTCTGAAGGCATTAAAGGCAAAGAAAAGCAAGGTTTGTGGTTTGCATCGGCTAAATTCCGGAACAAACAATTTAGTTTACGGTTAGACGAAAGCGAACTGGGCAACTGGCTAAGTTATTTCCAGATTTGCGTAAAAATTGCCCGCGGCGTAAAACGCTTACATGCCGCCGGGCTGGCCCACTCCGATTTATCTTATAAAAACGTATTAATTGACCCGGTAAGCAAATCGGCTACGATTATTGATATTGATGGCCTGGTGGTGCCGGGTTTGTACCCGCCGGATGTAATTGGCACCGCCGATTTTATTGCGCCGGAAGTATTAGCCACCAAGAACCTGGACCTGAGAGACCCGAACCGCAAACACGCCAACCGCACCACCGATTTGCACGCCTTACCCGTGATGATTTACATGTACCTATTGTACCGGCATCCGCTGAAAGGTGGTAAAGTAAATTCTCTGGATACCGAACAGGACGATTTGTTATCGATGGGCGAAAAAGCTTTGTTTATCGAACATCCTACGGATACTTCCAACCGGCCGAAACTGGGCCAGGTATCAAAATGGACTTTGCCTTGGGCCGATGTAACCAAATTGCCTTACACCATTACCGGCCCTTATCTAAAAGCTTTGTTCGACCAGGCTTTTGTAACCGGCTTACACGACCCGATGCAAAGACCTAACGCCGACCAGTGGGAGCAGGCCTTACTAAAAACTACGGATTTGATGCAGCCCTGCAGCAATCCGCAATGCGACCAGAAATGGTTTGTTTTCGATAATACCACTTCGCCCAGATGCCCGTTTTGCGGCACGCCCGTAAAAGGTACCTTACCGGTTCTGGATTTATACTACGAATTTAAACCAAACGTCTGGAAACCCGAAAACCACCGCTTAATGGTGTATCATAACCAATATTTGTTTCAATGGCATGTAAACCGGAACATTATCAGAAACGAAAGACTGACCGCCGAACAAAAAATTCCGGTTGGCTACTTTACTTTTTACCAGGGCCGCTGGGTGTTCGTTAATCAAAAGCTTACTTCCCTGAAAGACTTGACCGAAGACAAAGAAATACCTGTTAATACCATGGTAGATATTACCGACGGCAAGAAATTATTGCTGAGTAAAGAAGAAGGCGGCCGGGTGGTGGTAATAACCATGGCTAATAAATAACTGATGTTACGCAACAGTTCGGGAAATATTTACTTTTGGTATTTTGAATCCAAAC
>Ga0210040_10001783_pt1 | contig 31714 bp, 26 predicted proteins | sample CryGeyCG12114_NA_FD_185462 | JGI IMG/M metagenome (GOLD analysis project Ga0210040, IMG submission 185462) | Groundwater microbial communities from aquifer - Crystal Geyser CG19_WC_8/21/14_NA (SPAdes) (version 2) | ecosystem: Environmental > Aquatic > Deep subsurface > Groundwater | place: USA...
CGCGGCTCTTGATGCGGGCGGTGAGCTCGGTGACCTGGGTGTAGGTGGCCCGGCGCTCGCTCATCAGGTTGGTGATCTTCTTGACCGCGTGCATGACCGTGGTGTGGTCCTTGCCGCCGAACGAGGCCCCGATGCGCGGCAGGGAGAGCTCGGTCAGCTCGCGGCACAGGTACATGGCGATCTGGCGGGCGTTCACCAGCGTGCGGCTGCGGTTGGAGCCCTGCAGCTCCTCCATCGTCACGGAGAAGTACTCGGCGGTGGCCGCCATGATGATCGCCGCGGTGATCTGCGGGCCCTGCTCGTCGCTGATGAGGTCCTTGAGCACGAGCTCGGCCAGCGGGAGGTCGACCTGCTGCTTGTTCAGGCTGGCGAAGGCGGTCACCCGGATCAGCGCGCCCTCGAGCTCGCGGATGTTGGTCTGCACCTTGCTGGCGATGAACTCCAGCACCGGGTCGGGTACCTGCAGCCGCTCGCCCCAGGCCTTCTTCCGCAGGATCGCGATGCGGGTCTCGAGGTCGGGCGCCTGCACATCGGTGATCAGGCCCCACTCGAAGCGGGTCCGCAGCCGGTCCTCCAGCGTCGTCAGCTTCTTCGGCGCGCGGTCGGAGGTGATGACGATCTGCTTGCTGGCGTTGTGCAGCGTGTTGAAGGTGTGGAAGAACTCCTCCTGCGTCCGCTCGGCGCGCTCCAGGAACTGGATGTCGTCGATCAGCAGGAAGTCGATGTCCCGGTAGCGACGGCGGAAGTCCTCGGCCCGGCCGGAGTGGACCAGGTTGATGAACTCGTTGGTGAACTCCTCGGTGCTGACGTAGCGCACCTTGACGTTGGGGAACATCCGCGCCGCGTAGTGGCCGATCGCGTGCAGCAGGTGGGTCTTGCCCAGCCCGGACTCGCCGTAGATGAACAGCGGGTTGTAGGCGCGCGCCGGCGCCTCGGCCACCGCGACGGCCGCGGCGTGGGCGAAGCGGTTGCTGTTGCCGATGACGAAGGAGTCGAAGACGTACTTCGGGTTCAGGCCCGGGTCCAGGCCGGCCGGCCGGCTGGTCTCGGGGCGTCGTCCGCGGCCCGATCCGGAGCGCGCGCCGCGCTGGTCGCCGTCGGAGGACGAGAGGTCGAAGGGCAGCACGTCGGCGGACCGGCCGTCGTCGGAGCCGCCCCAGTCGCGGGCCGACGGCTCCCCGCCCCACGCGGGGGTGGCCCAGTCCTCGGGCGCACCCCGGTCGACGGGGCGGAGCTCGCGGACCTCGGACTCGGCGCGGGTCGTGCGCTCGTCGGCGGGGTCGCGGTCCCAGGGGGCCGAGCCCACCGCGTCGGTGCGGACCCCGAAGGCGCTCCGGCCGTCGTCGGCCCGGTCGCGGCTGGCCCGGTCCTCCTCGGCCCGGCGGGCCTCGAGTGCCGCCTCGGCGGCCGACCAGGGACGGCGGGTCGGTCCCTCGTCCGGGGTCTCCGCAGGAGGGCCCTCGGGTGCGTCCTCGAGCTGGATCGCCACGCGGATGTCCCGGCCGAACTGCTCGGACAGCGCCTCGGCGAGCACCCGGCGCATCCGGGACTCCAGGACGGTCTGGGTGAACTCGTTGGGTGCGGCCAGCACGGCGGTGCCCTCGACCAGCCCCAGGGGGCGGGTCAGGTTCAGCATGGCGTTCTGCTGCGGGGAGAGGCTGGTGGCCAGCCGCTCGCGGATCTGGTCCCACACCGTTGGCAGATCGGGCGCCTCGTCCGCCATGCCGTCGTCCTCCCCGTGCCGTCGACCCCGAGCGGCCGGTTCCCCCGGGAGCCGCATCCCGTCAGCCTGACGGCTGCCGGGGATCCGCGCTCCGTTCTCCGGCGGCAGCTGCGGACGCTCGTGTTCCACACGGGTGTCCACAGGCTGTGCACGACCGGTGCCGTCGCCACCGGGGCCGCCGAGCTACCCGGGGTCTGTCCAGCGTTTCCGCTGGTCAGCGCCCCGTCGTCGGGATCCACGGGCGCTACGGGGGTCGGGAGACCGAGGGGTCGGCCCACGCGCCGTGACCCTGTCGTCCGGTGCGGGGCGACGGCGACGCTAACAGCCCCGTCCACAGCCCGGCAACGACGCGTCCACCGCTCCGGGCGCGTCGTGACGGCGTGCCGTTGCGGGACGGTGGTGCGGGCCGGGGCATCATGCGGAGTCCGGAGCAATCCCGGGCACCGGCGGCCCCCGTTCCTCGGCTATGCTGTCCGGAGTCCGTGACGGCTGGTGCCGCCATGCCCGCTCCCGCGGCGCTGGTGCGCACGTGTCCGTCCGCGGAGGACCAGCTTCCGGGGTCCGGCTGGGTGCGGCTCGCACCGCTCGTGCCGGTACCCCCCGCGCGTCCGCCCACCGGGGGCGCGCACCGCCGAACGTGATTGTGGGAGTACCTCGTGAGCAAGCGCACCTTCCAGCCGAACAACCGTCGCCGGTCCAAGACCCACGGCTTCCGGCTGCGGATGCGCACCCGCGCGGGCCGCGCGATCCTCGGCGGCCGTCGGCGCAAGGGCCGCGAGAAGCTCTCCGCCTGACGTGCTGCCCGCGCAGGCACGCCTGCGCCGGCGCCCGGATTTCACCACGGTCGTCCGGTCCGGCCGACGTGCCGGGCGGCCGACCATGGTGCTGCACTTCCTCCCCGAACGGCCCGCGCAGGCCGTTCCTCTCGCGACCCCGCCCGGTGCCCGGGCGGGTTTCGTCGTCGGCCGGTCGGTGGGCAACTCCGTCGTCCGTCACCGCGTGACGCGCCGTCTCCGCGCCGCGGTGCTGGCCGAGCTGGACCGGCTCCCCGCCACCGCCGACCTCGTGGTCCGCGCCCGTCCCGAGGCGGCGACCGCGGACTCGGCGGACCTGCGCTCCGACCTCCGCCGCGGCCTGGACCGGCTGCTCGACCAGCGGTCCGGCCGGTGAGCGGGCGCGCGCCCGTCCGCCGGGCGCTGTTGGCCGCCGTCGGCTTCTACTCGCGCGCCATCAGCCCGGCGCTGCCGCCGCGGTGCCGCTTCTACCCGACCTGCAGCGCGTACGCCGCCGAGGCGATCGACCGGCACGGCGCGGCCCGCGGGAGCTGGCTGGCGGTGCGCCGCATCCTGAAGTGCGCGCCCTGGCACCCTGGCGGCGTCGATCCGGTGCCGGCCGCACCCGGAACCGGCGGGCCCGCCCGCGCGTCGAGCACTGGGGTGCCGGCAGCTGCGTCACCCGAACCCGCACGTGCCATCCCGCCGGCCTCGCGCCGGGCGAACGAGGAGACCTTCGTTGCTTGACTGGCTGTACACCGCGATCGCCTGGGTGATGGCCCGGTGGCACGACGTGCTCTCCACGTTCCTCGACCCGGCCGGCGGGCTCACCTGGGCGCTGTCCATCGCGTTGCTGGTGGTCACGGTCCGGCTGCTGCTCTTCCCGCTGTTCGTCAAGCAGGTCAAGTCGCAGCGGGCCATGCAGGAGCTGCAGCCGGAGATCGCCAAGCTGCGCAAGCAGTACGGCAGCGACCGCCAGGGCATGAGCCAGGCGATCATGGCGCTGCAGAAGGAGCGCGGGGTCAACCCGCTGGCCGGCTGCCTGCCGATCCTGCCGCAGATCCCGATCTTCATCTCGCTCTTCCACGTGCTGCGCCGGCTGGCCCCGGGCAAGGACGGCCTCTACAGCTGGTCGGACGAGCTCACCGACCAGGCGTCCCGGGCCGACCTGTTCGGCGCGCCCATCTCCGCGTCGTTCAACATGGACGGCGACAAGGAGCGGCAGATCCTCGAGCTGAGCGGGGTCACCTACGGCAGCATCCGGACCGTCGCCCTGGTCCTCATCCCGCTGATGTGCCTGACCACCTTCTTCACCCAGAAGCAGATCATGAAGCGCTCCGGCCCCGTGGAGGGCCAGGCCGCCACGGTGCAGAAGCTGCTGCTCTACGGCATGCCGCTGAGTCTTTTCGTCACGGGCTTCTTCTTCCCCATCGGCGTCCTCCTCTACTGGGTCGTGAACAACTCCTGGACGTTCGGCCAGCAGTTCTTCATCCTCCGCAAGATGCCCCCGCCCGGGTCCGCCGCGGCCAAGGCGAAGAACCCCGGTCCCGCGCCGGTCGACCCCAAGACGCTGGCGCCGAAGCCGGGCGCCAAGCCGGTGCGCCCCAAGACCGGTCGCCCGGCGACCGCCGCCCCGGAGAGCACGGTGGAGCCCGGCGTCGACGGCCCCGACGTCCCCGGTGCCCTGCCGGACGGCCGCCCGACCGGCTCGACCGGATCGACGAGCTCCACCAGCAACGGCGCCAGGAACGGGCCCCGCGCGGGCGCCGGCCGCGCCGGCCAGGGCCCCGCGAACCGGGGCAAGCGCAAACGCCGTTGACGGCGCCTCCGGACCGCGGTCCGGACCATGACGACCGGGTCAGCCCGGATGCCGAACCGACAGTGGAGGAATCTCCGTGAGTGCCCCGCAGCAGCACACCACCGACAGCACGCCGGCCCTGCCGGACGCCGACGCCGCCAGTGACGACGCCCTCGTCGAGGCCGCCGAACTGGACGCCGACGAGGCGGCTGGGACCCCCGGGGCAGGAGCGCCGCGTGGGGAGGCCCTCCTCGTCCAGGAGGGGGACGTCGCCGGGGACTACCTGGAGCGGCTCCTCGACATCCTCGACGTGGACGGCGACATCGACCTCGACGTCGAGGGCGACCGCGCCTCGGTGGCCATCGTCGGCGGCCGCCTGAACGACCTCATCGGGCAGGACGGCGCCACGCTGGAGGCCCTCCAGGAGCTGACCCGGCTCGCCGTCGCCCAGTCCACGGGCGTGCGGAGCCGCCTGATGCTCGACGTCGGCGGTTTCCGCGCCAAGCGCCGGTCCGATTTGACGGCCCTGGCCGGCGAGACCGCCCGCCGGGTCTCGAGCAGCGGACAGCCGGAGCGGCTGAGCCCGATGAACCCGTTCGAGCGCAAGGTCGTGCACGACGTCATCGCCGGTATCGGTGGAGTGCACAGCGAGTCCGAGGGCGAGGAGCCGAACCGCCGCGTCGTGGTCCTGCCCGACCGGTGAGTTCTCCGGAGACCGAGCCGACCCCCGCGGCCCCGCCACCGCCCGAGGCGGCCGCGGAGGTCTTCGGCGACGCCCTGCCCGCGGCGCGCGCCTTCGTCGCGAAGCTCGCCTCGGCCGGGGTGACCCGGGGGCTCATCGGGCCGCGCGAGGTACCGCGGCTCTGGGAGCGGCACGTCCTGAACAGCGCCGCGGTGGCCGAGGCGGTGCCTGCGGGCGCCTCCGTGGTCGACGTGGGCAGCGGAGCCGGTCTCCCCGGCATCCCGCTGGGTCTCGCCCGCCCCGACGTGGCGCTCACGCTCGTCGAACCCATGGCCCGCCGGGTCGAGTTCCTGCAGGAGGCGGTGGCGGAGCTCGCCGACGTCCAGCGCACGCCCTGGCGGGTCATCCGCGGCCGGGCGGAGGAACGGTCGGTGTCCGGAGCCGTCGGCCCGGTGGACGTCGTCACCGCGCGGGCGGTCGCCCCCCTCCCCCGGCTGGTCGGCTGGTGCCGTGGTCTGCTGCGCCCGGGCACCCAGTTGGTCGCCCTCGTGGGAGCGCGAGCGCTGGAGGAGCTGCCCGGTCTCGTGCCCGAGCTCGAGGCGGCGGGCATGCGGGACATCCACCCGCGGGCGGTCGGTGCGTCGCTGGGGTCGGCTGCCACTACCGTGGTGGTCATGACACGTGCGGGACACTGACGTGCGGCTCCCTGCAGGGTCCCGCCGCGAGTGCGCCAGCGGTGGGGGGCAGGGAGTCCTTCTGCTGTTCCACGTGGAACAGGTACAGCGGCCCGACCCGTTCCACGTGAAACGGCACCAGGAGGGACTGCGATGACCGACCCGGGCGAGCGGCTGCGGAGCAGTCTCGCGGCGGACCAGTCTTCGTCCGGAGCGATGGCGGACTTCGACAGCCCCATCGCGATGGAGGCGCTGCGCGCCACCCGCGTCCTGCACGCGGCCGACCAGGACCCCTTCCCGGTGCCGGCGCGGATCCGCATCATCACCATCGCCAACCAGAAGGGCGGCGTCGGCAAGACGACGTCCACGGTCAACCTCGGCGTCGCGCTGGCCCTCTACGGACTGCGGACGCTGGTCATCGACCTGGACCCCCAGGGCAACGCGAGCACGGCGCTGGGTGTCGAGCACACGGTGGGGACGCCGTCCATCTACGACGCCCTGGTCGGTGACAGCACGCTCACCGAGGTCGTGCACCCGACGACGGCGAGCCCGCACCTGCTGTGCGTCCCGGCCACGATCGACCTGGCCGGCGCGGAGATCGAGCTGGTGTCGGTCGTGGCCCGCGAGCACCGCCTGCGCCGGGCGATCGAGGGTTACATCGCGGCGCTCCCCCCGGAGCGGCGCCCGCACTACGTGCTCATCGACTGCCCGCCGTCCCTGGGGCTGCTGACGCTGAACGCGCTGGTGGCCGGGGACGAGGTGCTCATCCCCATCCAGTGCGAGTACTACGCCCTCGAGGGTCTGGGGCAGCTGCTCAACAACATCGACCTCGTCCGCCAGCACCTCAACCCGGGCATCGCCGTCCGCACGATCCTCCTCACGATGTACGACGGCCGGACCAAGCTGGCCGACCAGGTCGCCGACGAGGTGCGCAACCACTTCGGGGACGTCGTCCTGGACGCGGTCATCCCGCGCAACGTCCGGGTGTCCGAGGCACCCGGCTACGGCCAGTCGGTGCTGACCTACGACCCCGGCTCGCGCGGGTCCACCAGCTACGTCGAGGCCGCCCGGGAGCTGGCCCACCGGGGTGTGGACCTGCCGCCCATCGGGCGCACCAGCACGCCGGGTGCGGCGACCGCCTTCGCCGTCGCCGACGCGGCGGCTCCACAGGACCGCCAGTGAACGTGAGCGAGGAGCAGCGATGAGCAAGCGCGGTGGACTGGGTCGCGGACTGGCCGCCCTCATCCCGACCGGTCCTCCCCCGTCGGCGCCCGCGCCGGCAGCCGCCCCGGAGCCGGCCGCCGACACCGATCGGTCGGCACCCACCGAGGAGGCGCCCGCCCCCGCGAGCTCGCCGGTGAGCCTGGTTCCGCCGCCCTCGACCGAGCTGCCCTCCACCGAGGAGCCTGGGCCCGTTGTACCGACGGCAGCCGGCCCGGTCGTGGTCCCCGCCCCGCCGGCGGAGGCACCGGGCGCGCTCGGTGTCCCGGGCGCCCAGCTGCGGGAGGTGTCCGTCGACGACGTCGTCCCCAACCCCAAGCAGCCCCGGCAGGTCTTCGACGACGAGGCGCTGGAGGAGCTCAGCCACAGCGTCAAGGAGTTCGGCCTGCTCCAGCCGATCGTCGTGCGGGAGAACGCCGGCGGCGAGGGCGGCGCGGTCACCTACGAGCTCATCATGGGCGAGCGCCGGCTGCGGGCTGCCCGCGCGGCCGGCCTGGAGAGCGTGCCGGCGATCGTCCGGGACACCACCGACGACGCGATGCTCCGCGACGCCCTGCTGGAGAACATCCACCGGGTGCAGCTCAACCCGCTCGAGGAGGCCGCGGCCTACCAGCAGCTGCTGGAGGAGTTCGGCGCCACCCACGAGGAGCTGGCCAGCAAGATCGGCCGCAGCCGCTCGCAGGTCACCAACACGATCCGGCTGATGAAGCTGCCGGTGAAGGTGCAGACCCGGGTGGCCGCCGGGATCATCTCGGCCGGGCACGCCCGGGCACTGCTCGGGCTGCCGGACCCCGAGGCCCAGGACGCCCTGGCGACCCGCATCGTGGCCGAGGGCATGTCGGTGCGGGCCACCGAGGAGGCGGTCGCCATGGCCGCCGCGGAGAGGCCCACCGCCAAGCGTCGTGCCCGCAACATCTCCGCCCCCGGCGTGGAGGAGCTCGGCTCGCGGCTCTCCGACCGCTTCGAGACCAAGGTCAAGATCCAGATCGGCCGGTCCAAGGGGAAGATCGTCGTCGAGTTCGGCTCGGTCGACGACCTCCAGCGGATCATCGGCGTCATGGCTCCGGAGATCACCGGACGACGTTCCGAGGACTGATCGGCTACTAGAACGGAGAAAGCCCCCATAACGTCACAGACGTTATGGGGGCTTTCTCCGTTCGATGGGGTCAGCGGGCGCGACCCGCCCGCGCCGCCAGCAGCTGGGCGATGACGTCCCCGAGGTCGTGGCCGGCGGCCTCGACGGCCATCGGGAACATCGACGTCTCGGTGAGCCCCGGTGACACGTTCACCTCGAGGAAGTGCACCTCGCCGTCCGGGGTCACCATCGCGTCGGTGCGCGAGAGGTCGGCCAGGCCGAGCACCTCGTGCACGCGCACCGCGAGAGCGGCGGCCCGGGCAGCGACGTCGTCGGCGATGCGCGCCGGAGCGTGGTACTCGGTGAGCCCGGGGGTGTAGCGGGCCGTGTAGTCGAACACGCCCGACTCGGGTGCGATCTCGACCGCGGGCAACGCCTGCGGGCCGTCGCCGAGGTCGATCACCGCGAGGGCCACCTCCACGCCCTCCACGTAGCGCTCGACCATGACGGTGTCCCCGTAGGCGAAGCAGCTCACCATGGCCGCCGGCAGGTCCTCGACCCGGCTGATCTTCTGCACGCCCAGGGCCGAGCCCCCCGACGCGGGCTTGACCATCAGGGGCAGCCCGAGCCGGGCCACCATCAGGTCGAGCACCGTGCCGGCACCCAGCTCCCGGAAGGTGCTGTGCGGCAGCGCCACCCAGTCCGGGGTGGTGATGCCGGCGGAGCGGACGACCGACTTCGCGGCCGGCTTGTCCCACGCGAGCCGGCAGGCCGCGGCAGGGGAGCCCACGTAAGGCACACCGGCCAGGTCGAGGACGGCGCGCAGTGCGCCGTCCTCACCGGTGGCGCCGTGCAGCGCGATGAAGACGGCGTCCGCCGGCGAGGCCGCGAGACCCGGGAGGAGCTCGGCGTCGGCGTCGCGCAGCTCGGCGTCCAGACCGGCGCGGGTCAGCTCCTCGACCACCTGGGTGCCCGAGGAGAGAGAGACCTCGCGCTCGAAGGTGAGCCCGCCGGCCAGGACGACGGCGCGCAGGGGGTGCTCGGCCTCCGGCGTGCGGGCCGGTGCGGCTGCGGACTCGGTCATCGGCCCCCCTCGTAGGCGTTGCTGTTGGCCGGACCGACGATCGTGCCCGAGCCGGTGAAACCGCCGTCGGCACCCGGCCGGACCGCCCGGAAGGTGCCGGTGTCGACGGCGTCGAACGTGCTGTGCAGGTCCAGCTCGGCCTCGATGACGCGGGCCAGCCGCCGGACCCCCTCGCGGATCTGGTCGGGCTCGGGATAGCAGTAGGACAGCCGCATGTACTCCTGGCCGCTGCCGTCGGCGTAGAAGCCGATGCCCGGGACGTAGGCGACCAGCGCGTTCACCGCGCGGGGCTGCATGAGCTTGGCGTCCAGCCCGGAGGGCAGCTTCAGCCACACGTAGAAACCGCCGTCGGGGCGGGTCCATGTGGTTCCCTCGGGCATCAGGGCGCTGAGCGACTCCAGGCAGGCGTCCCGGCGCTCGCGGTAGAGCTCGGTGAACAGCTTGATCTGCTCGCGCCACGGCTGGGTGTCCAGGTAGCGGGCGACGGCGTACTGGGTGAGCGAGGGCGGGCAGAGCACCTGCGCCTCGGTGGCCAGGACCAGCTTCTCCCGGACGGCGAGGGGGGCCAGCACCCAGCCCACGCGCAGGCCGGGCGAGAAGGTCTTGGAGAACGAGCCGAGGTAGATCACCCGTTCGGAGTTGCGGGCCCGCAGCGCGCGCAGGGGCTCGTGCTCGAAGCCGAGCAGGCCGTAGGGGTTGTCCTCGATGACCAGCAGGTCGTACTTCTCGGCCAGCGCGACGATCGCCTGGCGCCGCGGCTCGGTGAGGGTGACGCCGGCCGGGTTGTGGAAGTTCGGCACCGTGTAGAGGAACTTGACCCGGTCGCCGTTGGCCCGGCACTCGATCAGCGCCTCCTCGAGGGCCTCGGGGATGAGGCCGTCGTCGTCCATGGCGACGTGCCGGACGCGCGCCTGCGCCGACTGGAACACGCCCAGGGCGCCGACGTAGGACGGCGCCTCGGCCAGGATGACGTCACCGGGATCGACGAAGACGCGGGTGACCAGGTCCAGCCCCTGCTGGGAGCCGACCGTGACGACGACCTCGCTCGGCGAGGCGTCGGTGATCCCCTCGAGGGCCATCACGTCGCAGATCCGCTCGCGCAGGCGGGGGTCGCCCTGCCCGGAGCCGTACTGCAGGGTCTGGGCGCCCATCCCGGAGACGAGGTCGCCGATCATCGATCCGACGGCGTCCAGGGGCAGGGCGGTGACCGCGGGCATGCCGCCGGCCAGGGAGACGACCTCGGGGCGGCTCACCACGGAGAACAGCGCCCGGATCTCCGAGCTCTTCATCCCGTGGGTGCGGGCTGCGTAGCGGTCGGCCAGCGGGTCCAGCCGCGGATGCCGCGGAGACGGGTGGGGCGCACCGCGGTGCGCGCCCTGCTGTCCGGAACCGGCCGACGAGCCGGGCGGGAGAGTGGCCACCTTCGAGAGTCTATGCCCGCGGGGGATCGAGTTCCGGGCCGCCGAGCGGACCGGCTCGTCACATCCCGCCCGTCGGGCCAGGGATCGTCCTCCCTGACCGCGAGCGGCGTCAGACGGGGAGGACGAAGGTGCCCGTCGGCGGATCGGCCTCGGCGGGCAGGAACAGCCGCTGGACGGCAGCGAGCACGCCCTGGGCGATCGAGGCCCGCAGCCGGGCGTCGAGCAGCAGCAGCCGGTCCACCGGGTGCGACAGGTACCCGCAGTCCAGCCGCACGGCCGGCATGCGGGTCATCCTCAGCAGGTCCCACGTCTTGGCGTGCGACCCGAGGTCCAGCATGCCGGTGCGGGCCACCACCTCGCGGCGGGCGAGGTTGGCGAACTGCTCGCCCGCGGTGGACGACGCCCCCGACCCGGTGCCGTAGTAGTAGCTGGCCACGCCGCGGGCGTGCTCGGAGGCCTGGGCGTCGACGTGCAGGGCGAGGAACAGGTCGGCGCGCGCGTCGTTGGCGAAGGCCGTGCGCTCGGCCGCCGACGGGTTCTGGTTGCGGCCCCGGGTGAGGTAGACCGTCGCGCCGGCGGCGGCCAGCCGGCCCTCGATCCGCGACGCGAGGTCGAACACGAGGTCGGCCTCGGTGGTCTCCCCCGAGGTGTGCCCGGGGTCGCTACCGCCGTGGCCGGGGTCGATCACGATGCGCCGGCTCACCAGGTGCGGCCCGCTGTCGACGAAGGACGCGCTCTGCCGCAGCAGCTGGGGCCGTCCGCCGGTGACCTTGCGGCCGAGCTGGCGCAGGGCCCGCAGGGTCCCCGGGCCGCACGTCCCGTCGGACGTGAGGCCGTAGTCCCGCTGGAAGGCGCGCAGGCCGGTCTCGGTGTCGCCGCCGAAGACACCGTCGACGGGCCCGGCGTCGTAGCCGAGCTCGTGCAGCCGCTCCTGCAGGTTGATGACGTCGTCCCCGCGGATGGGGCGCTCGGGGTCGTAGCGCAGCAGCCGGTCCCCCAGCGACCAGCGCGCCTCGTTGAGGGCGCGGTAGGTCTCCTCACCGACCCGCCCGTCCACCGACAGGCCGCGGTTCTGCTGGAAGTGCCGGACCGCCAGCCCGGTCGCCTCGTCGAAGACGGCCGAGTCGAGCACGACGTCGGGCAGCGTGGACGTGGCCTGCGGAGGACGGCGAGCGGAGGTGCCGTCGCCGTCGGGCAGCAGACCGAGGCTGCGCAGCGCGGTCTGCACGTCCGCGACGGCGGCTCCACGGTCCCCGAGCGCCAGGATCTGCATACCGCTGTTGGCTCCCATCGTGTCCTGATTGTCGTCCCCGCCGCCGGATCCGGCCCGGTCAGGGTCCCCCGGACGGCGACGGGTCCACCTGCCCGGGTGGACAGGTGGACCCGTTGTCACGCTGTGTCGCGCCGCTGCGCGGCAGGGGGTGCAGCTCAGATGTAGTCGGCGAGGTCGTTCAGGATCGCGCCCTTGGGCTTGGCGCCGATGATGCTCTTCACCGGCTTGCCGCCCTGGAACACCGTCATGGTCGGGATCGACATGACCTGGTAGTCCCGCGCGATCTGCGGGTTCTCGTCGATGTTCAGCTTGGCGATGGTGAGCTTGTCGCCGTGCTCGGCGGCGATCTCCTCCAGCACGGGGGCGACCATCTTGCAGGGGCCGCACCACTCCGCCCAGAAGTCGACGAGCACGGGCTTGTCGCTGCCCAGCACGTCACTGGCGAAGCTGGTGTCGGTGACCGTCACGGTGTTGCCTGCCATCGGTCGTTCTCCCTCTCGTCCGCTTGCTCGAAGTCCTGTGGGGAGAACCCCCAGGACGGTGGTTTCATGCCCGGCCCCGCTGCGGGGGCAGCGGGGTCCTTACCGCTCGTCGAAGGTGTCGGCGAGCCAGCGCTCGGCGTCGATCGCGGCGGCCGCACCCGTACCGGCCGAGGTGATGGCCTGGCGGTAGATGTGGTCGACGACGTCGCCGCAGGCGAAGACGCCGTCGAGGTTCGTGCGGGTCGTGGGGTGCTCGACCTGCACGTAGCCCTCGTCGTCCAGCTTGAGCTGGCCGACGAAGAGCTCGGTGCGCGGATCGTGACCGATGGCCACGAACAGCCCGCTCACCGGCAGCGTCTCGGTGCTCCCGGTCGCGGTGTCGGTGAGCTCGACCGCGGAGACGGTGGCGTCGCCCAGCACCTCGGTGACCTGCTTGCCCAGCGCCCAGCGGATCTTCTCGTTCTCCTGGGCCCGCTTCTGCATGATCTTGGAGGCGCGCAGCTCCTCCCGCCGGTGGACGACGGTGACGCTCTTGGCGAAGCGGGTGAGGAAGGTGGCCTCCTCCATCGCCGAGTCACCGCCTCCCACGACGACGATGTCCTGGTCGCGGAAGAAGAAGCCGTCGCAGGTGGCGCAGGCGGAGACGCCGCGGCCCAGCAGGCGCTGCTCGTTGTCCAGACCCAGGTACCGGTACTTCGAGCCGGTCGCGACGATGACCGCGTGCGTGCGGTGCACCTCGTCCCCGACCTTCACGATCTTCGGCGTGGCGGTGAGGTCGACCTCGGTGACGTCGCGCGGGACCAGCTCGGCGCCGAACTTCTCGGCCTGGGTGCGCATGTCGTCCATCAGCTGCGGACCCTGGATGCCCGCGGGGAACCCGGGGAAGTTCTCCACCTCGGTGGTGGTCATGAGGGCGCCGCCGAACTGCGAGCCCTCGAACACCAGCGGGTGCAGGTTCGCCCGGGCCGCGTAGGTGGCGGCGGTGTAGCCCGCGGGCCCGGATCCGATGATGATCAGGTCGCGGACGCCGTCGTGCTCGGCCGGCGGGATGACCGGGTCGACGATCTCTTCCGTCGTCACGGCGGGGCCTGGGCTCGGGAAGTCACTCACGGGCGGCACAACCGGAATCGTAGGGGGCCTATTCCTCCGCGGCCCGTCCGGACGCCCCCTCGCGAGGGGCGGGGGACCTCCGCCGTCAACCGGCCGCCTGCACCGTGACCTCGCCGATCTCCGCGGCGAAACCGTCGGGGCCCTCGACCAGCCCGGTGACCCAGAGCAGGACGTAGCGGGCCTGGGCCGGCTCGTCGAACGTCACCTCGGTCGTGTCCTCCAGCGTGGCCGAGCCGGCGACCTCGAAGGCGTCCAGCGCTCCGGCCGCCGTCTCGGCGGTGCGGACCTCCACGGTGGCGCCCGGCGTCGGGGTGGCGACGGTGACGCCGCCCACCTGCTGGGAGCTGCCGAGGTCGTACACGATGCCGACGCCGGGCTTGAGGTTGCCGAACGCCGGCGAGCCCCGGTAGTTCAGCGTCGACCACGTCGTCGCGGCGTTCCCGTCGACGGTGAGCGGCACGTCGCGGTCGTTCTCCGGCTCGCCGTCGCCCTCGGGGTCGAAGATCTCCGGGCTCTGCACGGTCAGTTCCGCACCGGCCGCCGCGGGTTCGCCCCCCGCGGGCGCGGGGGCGTCCTCCGCAGGGGCCCCGGCCGTCGGCACGCTGATCGAGGGCGTCGGGTCGTCGTCGACCGAGCCGGCCACCGACAGCAGGCTGGTGCCCACCCACCAGGCCAGCGCCACGACCACGAGCAGGGCGAGCAGGGGCAGGCCGATGACGAGCAGCTTGTGCCGGCCGGCGCCGTCCTCGTCGTCGTCGAGGTCCGTGGAGCCGGTCGGGGGACCGGTGTAGAGGTCGTCGGTCAGCGGCAACCCGCCGTCGCCCTCGGAGCGGGTGCGCGCGTACGCGCCGGCGGCGGGGACGACGGACGCCGCGATGGTGTCGCCCCCGAGGGCGGCCGGCGACACCGCGGCCGGGGGCGCCGGGCGGGCGGGCGGGACCGGCGGCATGGTGTCGGGATCCAGGCGGACGGGGGCCTCGGAGCGGTGCCCGTCGGAGCCCTGCCGGTCGGTGCGCTGGCGGTCGGACCGGTGGTTGTCGGCGCGGTCGGCCCGGTCGGCACGGGAGCTGCCGCCCGTCGAGGGCCGGCTGCGCGGGCGCTCGGCCAGGATGGCGGCCATGGCGGCCACGCTGGACAGGGCGTGGCCGGGCTCTGTCGACCGGGCCCGCCGGGCCAGCGCCACGAGGTCCGAGGGGCCGTGCAGCGGGCGCGGCTCGGTCTCGCCGGGGCGCAGGCCGGTGAGGCAGACCTCGAGCAGGGCGCCCAGCGCGGCGACGTCGCCGTCGACGGTGCCGCTGGCCGCGGGCACGCCCCGGAGGCCCACCAGGCCGTTGGGCCGCAGCACGACGTTCTCCGGGGTCAGCCCGCCGACCGCCAGGCCGACGCGGTGGGCCTCGGCGACGCCGTCGGCGAGGCGGCGCAGCACGGTGCGGACCTCGCGCTCGGGGAGGGGTCCCCCGGCCAGCCGGTCGGAGAGCGCCTCGCCGTCGATCCACTCGTTGACGACGTAGGCCGCCCCGCCGGGCGAGGCGTCGTCCCCCGCGGTGCCCACGCTGCCCTCGGAGGCGTCGTAGACCATGGCCAGCGCGGGCGTGGCCAGACCGCCGGCGGTCAGGGCGCGGGTGATCCAGGCGTGCGCGGCGGGACCCGCGGGGGTGTGCACGCGGACGGCGACGTCGCGGTTGAGGATCCGGTCCTTGGCCCGCCAGGTCTGGATGACGCCGGTGTCGGTGTGCTCGTCGGGACCCACCTGGTCCAGTGGCCGGTAGCGCTCCGGGAGGCCGGTGACCGTGGACGTCATCGACACTGTCGACCTCCTGTCCTGCTCGAGCTCCCGATGCGTCTGCGCCGGCGCGGGCACCGCGTCCCTGACGGGGAACCGGTCATCCGCGCCGGACGCGCGCCCTGACGGCTGCCAGGGGCTCGCGGATCTCCGGGACACGGGCGACCACGAGACCTGCGAGAGCCACGGCGCCGATGACCACGGTACCGAGCAGCACCCGGCCGAGCGACCCTGCAGTCGAGGATCCGAGCAGGTCATCGGTCACGATCAGGACAAGCTTGCCCAGCAGCCCCGCGACGACGGCCGCCGCGGCCACCCGTGCCACGTGCGCGAGGGTCGCCCCCGTCTGCAGCGAGCCCAGCCTGCGGCGCAGCGCGAGGTCCCCGAGGACCCAGCCCGCGAGGTAGGTCAGGCTGGTGACGAGCATCAGGCCGGCGACGACGTGCTCCGGCTCGACGAGGGCCGGGACGAGCAGCAGCAGGGGAACGCGGACGGCGACCATGCCCAGCTGGATGAACGTGGGCGTCCGAGCGTCCTTCATCGCGTAGAAGACCCGCAGCTGCAGCAGCGTGACCGCCATCGGCAGCAGCCCGAAGGCGCCGATCGCCAGGGCGGTGCCGATGTCGGACGCGGCGTCGGCCGAGGTGTTGCCGCGGGCGAACGCGACCACGCCCAGGGCCGGGCCCAGGACGGTGAGGACGGCGGTCACGGGCAGCAGCCCCAGCGCCGAGAGCCGGGTGCCCAGGGACAGGTCGGAGATGACCCCCGGGACGTCGTGCCGCGAGGCGGCGCGGCTCATCCGCGGCACGAGCGCGGTCAGCAGCGCGACGCCGATGACTCCGTACGGCATCTGGAACAGCAGGCTGGCCTGCGCGAAGCCGTAGGAGCCGATGGCCCCCGGGCGCTGGGCCTCGTTGGCCACCCGGGTGGCCACGATGACGCCGATCTGACTCGTCGCGACGTAGGCGATCACCCAGAGGCCGAGCGCCCCCGCCTCGCGCAGCCCGGTGTTCCGGAGCCCCCAGCGGGGACGCAGCGGTACGCCCACCTTTCGCAGGAGGGGCAGCAGCACGAGCGCCTGCACGGCGATCCCGAGCGTGGTCCCGATCCCGAGCAGCCAGACCTGGGTCGGCGTGATGGTGACGGGGGTGAGGTCCCCCGGCCCGCCGGCCGCGAGGAACAGCAGCCCGGTGGCGATGACCACGACGTTGTTGAGCACCGGCGCCCACGCCGGCGGGCCGAAGACCCCCCGGGAGTTGAGGATCGCCTGCGCCAGGGCGCCGATGCCGTAGAAGACGATCTCGATCAGCAGGATGCGCGCCAGCCAGTTGGCCAGCTCCATCTGCTGCGGATCGTCGTCGATCCCGTACAGCCGGGTCAGCAGCGGAGCGGCGAGCACGGCGAGCCCGGTGACGACCACCAGCCCCGCGACGGCGATGGTGCTGAGCCGCTGCGCGTAGGCGGTGCCGCCGTCCCGGTCGCGCTCCTGCGCGTGCACCAGGAGCGGGACGACGACGGAGGCGAGCACCCCGCCGAGCAGCAGCTCGTAGACGATGTTCGGCAGCGTGTTGGCGGTGTTGTACGCGTCGCCGACCGCGAAGACGCCGAGCGCGGCGACGAGGACCATGCTGCGCAGCAGCCCGGTGATCCGGGAGACCAGCGTGGCCACGGCCATGGTGCCCGCCGCGCGCAGGATCCCGCCGCTGGCGCCGGGGGCGCCCTCGCGCTGCTCGACGTCGTCGTCGGTGTCGCTGACCGTCCTCGGTACCGGCGGCAGCACCGGCATCGCGAAGACCTGGGTCTCGTCGGCCGCGGGGACCCAGCGGTTCCGCAGCGGCGGCAACGGAGGCAGGGGCGTCGCCGCCGGCCGGCGGGGACGGTCGGACGCCGGCGGGGGTGCCTCGTCCCGACGGTGCAGCGGCGCGGGAACCGGCGGGAGCGGCGGGCGGCCGCCCTCGGGCCCGGCGAAGGGGGCGCCCTCCGGTGGGGTCGCCCGGTAGGGCGGCGGAGGCAGCGGCCGACCGGCCGACGGGCGGGGCCGGTCGGAGGTCGTCCGCTGCTCGTCGTCGGGGACGGCGCTCACACCGGGCTCCGGGTCGGGGTCGGCATGGGCGCGCCGTCCGGGCCGAGCGGCGGACCGCCGGCGTCGGAGGCCGTGGCGCGTGCCCGGCGGCGCAGCACGAAGTGCACCAGGCGGCGCAGGAACAGCAGCGCCAGCAGCGCCGCCGCCCCGATCGTGATGATCAGCGAGATCGGCCCGTAGGCGGTGCTGCGCACCTGCATCTCGACGCGCTCGCCGAGCGAGCCCCCGCCCGGGGTGACCAGCGTCGCGGTGACCGCGAAGCCGCCGGACTGGCGCAGCGACGTCGGCACCTGCAGCACCGTCCGCGACCCGGGCGCCAGCACCTGGACGCCGATGTCGCCGACGGAGAACCCGCGGTTGTTGCGGGCCTGCACCTCGGGCAGCACCCGCACGGCGAAGGGCAGGTCGTTGCGCACGGTCAGCACGAGCGGGGCGTCGCCGGAGGCGAGGGTGTAGGTGCCGTCGGCCGGCGCCAGCAGGGTCACGCGGTCGCGCAGCCGCTCGGTGGCCGCCTCGACGTCGGCGGCGGCCTCGCGGAAGCCCGCCGGGTCCACGCGCCAGGCCACCGACGTGGCGCGGGCCACGGCGGCGTCGAGGTCCTGCAGGGCGGTGGCGGCGTCGCCCTCCACGGCGCCGGCCAGGTCGTCGCGGGAGGCCACGGCCTCGGCGACGGTGGCCAGGCCCTCGGCGTCCAGGCGGACCTGGTCGGACGGTTCGAGCAGGTCGCCGTCCTCGCTGCGGATGCCGTCGGCCACCGACTCCACCGTCGCGGCCCGGAGCCAGGGCAGCGCGGCGGTGTCGGCCATCATCGCGCCGGCCCCGTCCGGACCGGCGTCGACCTCGCGGGGGGCGGTGACCAGCACCGTCTGCTCCGATCCGGGTGGGGCCTGCGCGGTGAGGACGGCGAGCTCGGCGAGGTACCGCTGCTGGGCGATCCGCGGGCCGCCCTCGGCGTGCTCGGCGCCGGCCACCACGTCGCTGAGCCGGGGATCGGCGACGAGGGCGTCCACCGGGCCGTCCACGGTGCCCACGGTGACGGGCACGGCCGCGGTGGGGTCCTGCAGCCCGACGGCCGAGTCCCCCGTGGTGAGCGAGCCCGGGGTGAGCACGACCTCGTCGATCCCGCCGTCGGCGAGCCGCGCGAGCGTGGCGGCGCGCAGCGTCCCGCCCGGCGCCCAGGCCAGGTCGGTCCGCGGAGCGACGTCGAGGGCCCCGGCGAGGATGCGGGCCCCGGCGCCGTCCTCGGGCGCGGGTGCGCCGTCGGCGGGAGCACCGGACCCGTCCGGCGGGGTGGGCGTCTCCCCGGCCGCGGTGTCGACCGGCGGGCCGGGAGGGTCCTGGGCGGTGCCCGCGGGGGTGCCGGGCAGGCTCCGGGTGACGACGTCGCCCAGGCCGGCGGCGTCCAGCGCGTCGGCGTCCACGTCGCCGTAGGGGAGCGCGACGACGGGGTGGACGGCGGCGACGGCGCGCAGCCGCTCCAGGAAGGCCGCGGCCGCCTCCGTGCCCGCGCCCTGCCCCCCGGGCACCTCGTAGGGACCGGACGCCATGAGCTGCAGCTCCTCGACCAGGGCGGGGTCGATCGCGAGGGTCACCGGCAGGGTCGGCTCCGCGCCGCCGCCGCGCAGCCGCTCGATGACGCCGAGGGCGCGGTCGAGCCGGCCCTCCTCGGACACCGACTCGGCGAGGCCGTCGTCGGCGAAACCGCCCGACGCGTTCCGGTGCGTGCGCTCGGTGAGCGGCCACAGCCACGCCACGGCGGTCGTGGCGGTGGGCTGCAGGGGCTGCTGGACGACGAAGGTGGACAGCTCGCCCACGCGGCGGGTGTCGCCGTCGATCGAGCCGTTGACGTTGAGCAGCACGGGGAAGACGCCGTCGCGGTCCAGACGCAGCTCGGCGGAGTCCACGGTGTAGGTGACGCTGATCGGCTCGCCGGGCACGAGGCGCTCGGGGACGGGCTGGAACGGGAGCAGCACGGCGGAGGCCGGATCGGGGTCCGCGTCGTCGGCCGCCAGGTCCGCGCGGCTCACCAGCGCCTCGCCCCGCTGCAGTCGCACGGCCAGCTCGTCGATCGGGTCGCTTCCGGTGTTGGTCAGCGTCATCGTGACGGTGACCAGCGATCCCGGGGTCACGGTGCGCGGCTCGAAGCGGCTCACCTCGATCCGGACCGGGCGCTCGGGGTCGCTCGCGTCGTCCGTGGGGTCGGCCGCCAGGGTCGGCAGGGCGGTGGGCAGCGGTGCGGCCGAGGCCGGCGGCGCCAGCGGAGCGACCGTCGCCAGCAGGACGGAGAGCAGGGCGGCGCGCAGCGACGCCCTCCGTGCGCCGTGCCGGACGGGACCGGCGGCGGCGGCGGGGCGGCCACCGGCGCCACCGGCGGCCGACCGGGTCACGCGGTATCGGCCAGCAGCCCGGGCGCGCGCTCGACGAGGGCGCGCTCGTCGGCGTAGGCGAGCCGGCCGCTGAGCTCGTCCAGCGGCACCCAGGCCACCTCGGTCACCTCGACGTCGGCGTCGGAGAGGGCGCCTCCGACGGCGCGCAGGAGGAAGTGGTGCACGGTCTTGTGCACCCGGCGCCCGTCGGCGACGAACCAGAAGTCGATGATGCCGAGCGGTGCGACGACCTCGCCGATGATGCCGGTCTCCTCGGCCACCTCGCGGACGGCGGTGTCCTCGGGCGTCTCACCGGCCTCGATGTGGCCCTTTGGCAGCGACCACAGCAGGCGGCCGCGCCGGTCGGTGCGCCCGATGAGCGCGGCACGGGGGCCCTGCACGCCGTCGTCGGCGACCACCAGGCCCCCGGCGGACGTCTCGTCGACCCGACGCAACCGGCGGCCGGGGCGCCCTCGTCCGCCGGTCCCAGCCATGCCAGGAGGGTAGCGCGCGGACGCCGACGGCTCCGGGAGCATGGCAGCGAGTGGAAGCACCCCGCTGCCCCCCATCGGTCGCACGCTCGCGCCGGGCCCCTGCAGCGGGGCCACTACCCTGACTCGTCGTGTCCGATGAGCCCTCGCGTCCTCCTTCCCCCGAGCCGGTGCCCCCGGCCGTGCAGGAGACAGTGCGGGAACTCGTCGAGCTCTCCCCCGTGCTGACCGAGCTGGGCGAACGCTTCACCGCCGCCGGTCTCGAGGCGCACCTCGTGGGTGGCTCGGTCCGCGACGCGCTGCTCTCGGCGGGCGCGGGCGCCCCGCGGGTCCCGGGCGACCTGGACATCACGACCGATGCCCGGCCCGAGCAGGTCCTCGGCCTGCTGCGGGGCTGGGCCGGTTCCACGTGGAACACCGGGATCGCCTTCGGGACCGTGGGTGCGGAGATCCGCGGCGTGCGGGTGGAGATCACGACCTTCCGCGCCGACCGCTACGACCGGGAGTCGCGCAACCCCGAGGTCGCCTGGGGGAACTCGCTCCTCGACGACCTGGTCCGCCGCGACTTCACGGTGAACGCCATGGCCGTCTCGCTGGGGCCCGACCGGACGGTCACCGACCCCTTCGGCGGCCTGGGTGACCTGCTGGCGCGCCGCCTGCGCACGCCCGGGACAGCGGCCGACTCCTTCGCCGACGACCCGCTGCGGATGCTCCGCGCGGTCCGCTTCGTCGCGCAGCTCGGTCTCACGCCGACCGACGACGTGCTCGCCGCGATGACGGCGATGTCGGCCGAGCTGGGCCGGATCACTCCTGAGCGGGTGCAGGCGGAGCTGTCGAAGACGCTGCTGCAGGACGCGCCGCGAGCCGCGCTGGAGCTGTTCGTGGCGACCGGCCTGGCCGACGTCGTGCTGCCGGAGCTGTCCGCCCTGCGCATGGAGATCGACGAGCACCACCAGCACAAGGACGTCTACAGCCACTCGCTCACCGTGCTGGACCAGGCCATCGAGCTGGAGAAGGCGGCGGTGCGGGCGGGGGAGGAGGGAGCGGGTTCGCCGGACCTCGTGCTGCGCCTGGCGGCGCTGCTGCACGACATCGGCAAGCCCGCGACCCGCCGGCACGAGCCGAAGGGCCGGGTCTCCTTCCACCACCACGAGGTGGTCGGCGCCAAGCTGGTGCGCAAGCGGTTGATGGCGCTGAAGTACCCGAAGGACGTCGTCGAGGCGGTCTCCCGGCTGACGTTCCTGCACCTGCGGTTCCACGGCTACGGCGGCGGGGAGTGGACCGACTCGGCCGTGCGGCGCTACGTGACCGACGCCGGCGACCTGCTCCCCCGCCTGCACAAGCTGGTGCGCTCGGACTCCACCACGCGCAACAAGCGGCGGGCCGCGGCGCTGTCGGCCACCTACGACTCCCTCGAGGCCCGCATCGCCGAGATCCAGGAGAACGAGGACCTCGCGCGCGTGCGCCCCGACCTGGACGGCAACGCGATCATGGAGCTGCTCGGGCTCCCGCCGGGGCCCGAGGTGGGCCGGGCGTGGCGCTTCCTCAAGGAGCTGCGGCTCGAGCGCGGCCCGCTGGACCCGGCCGAGGCCGAGGCGGCCCTGCGGGAGTGGTGGGCGGCGCAGCGGGGCTGAGCCCGGCGCCGCGGACTCGGGCGCTGCGGGCTCAGGCCGGGGCGGGCACGGCCCGTCGGCGGATGCCGAGGAACGCGGCGACGGCGGCCAGGTAGCCGGCGCCCACGAGCAGGAGCACCGGGACCGACCGGCCCGACGGCGGGAGGACGAAGGCGGCGGCCAGGACGGCGCCGACGAAGGCGACGTTGAACAGGGTGTCGTAGACGGAGAAGACGCGGCCGCGGAAGTCGTCGTCGACGGTCTCCTGCACCGTGGCGTCGACGCAGATCTTCACGCCCTGCCCGACGAACCCCAGCACCACCCCGCCGGCGAGGACCGTGGGCGGCTGGAAGGGCAGCCCCAGCAGCGGCTGGGCGACCGCACCCAGCACCAGGAGTCCGACCGTCCAGCGCACCCGTCCGGCGCGCCGCACCGCTGCCGGGGTGACCGCCGCCGCCAGCAGCGAACCGGCCGCGATGGCCACGACCAGCTGGCCCAGCCCGGCCAGGCCGCCCGGAAAGGGGCCGGAGGCGTCCTCGAGCGGACCGCGGTAGAGCAGCAGCGTCATGAGCGTCAGCAGGCCGAAGCCGATGCGGTGCAGCCCGATGGCGGCCAGCGAGGCCGCCGCGGGCGGGCGCGCCCAGACGTGCCGGGCGCCGGCCACCATGCCGGCGGCGACGGTCCGCACCGGCGGCGCGCCGGCGCGCTCGACGGCATCGGGACCGAGGTGGCCGCGGGAGAACCCCGAGACCACGGCGGCGGCGGCCAGGTAGGGCACCGCTGCGGCCAGCGCGATCGCCGCGTAGCCGGCATCCCCCGCGCCGGCCAGCGGCAGGAGCGCGATCGCCGCGCCGCCACCGGCGACCGCGGCCACCGATCCCGCCGTCGTGGACAGCGCGTTCGCCGGGACGAGCGCGTCGGTGGTGTGCGGGAGAGCCGCGGAGAGCGCGGCGAGGACGAACCGGCTCACCGAGATGACCGCCAGGCCGGCGAGGGCGAACGGGACGCCGTCGACCCCGCCCAGCACGATCGCGGCCACGACCGCCACCAGCCCCGCCCGCACGACGTTGGCCCGCAGCAGCACCGACCGGCGGCTCCAGCGGTCCAGCCACACCCCGGCGAACGGGCCCACCAGCGAGTACGGGAGCAGGAGGACGGCGAACCCCGCGGCGACGTCGAGCGGATCGGCTGCGCGCTGCGGGTTGAACAGCACCGTGCCGGCGAGGGCGGCCTGGAACACGCCGTCACCGAACTGGGAGAGCAGCCGGGTGCCGAGCAACCGGCGGAAGTCTGCCCGGACGAGCAGGGACCGCACCGTGGCCCCCGCGTCCCGCACCCGGTCAGCCTAGAAGCCGCCGGGGGACGGGACCGACGGCGTCGAGGTGCGGCACACTGGGTCCGATGAGCCCGGTGCCCGCGTCGCCCGACCCCGAGTCCGGCCCGCCCACGCGTCCCGCGACCGGTCGCCGCCGGGCGGCGGTGCCGGCGCTGTCCATCGGAGAGCTCGAGGACGTGCGGCCCGGCTCCCTGCTCGTGGCCATGCCGGGGCTCACCGATCCCACGTTCGCCGGTGCGGTCGTGTACGTCCTCGACCACTCCGACACCGGCACGCTGGGCGTGGTCCTCGGCAGCCCCAGCCAGGTGGAGATCCGCGACGTGCTGCCCGGCTGGGTCGACCTGGCCGTCGCGCCCGCGGTGTTCCACGTCGGCGGGCCGTGCGAGACCGACACCGCGCTGTGCCTGGCCCGGTGCCCGGGGCCCGCGCCCGGTCCGGACAGCGGGCTGCGACCGGTCGCCGACGGCATCCACCTGGTCGACCTCGACGTCGACCCGGAGCCGCTGGCCGGTCTGGTCCAGGGCCTGCGCGTGTTCGCCGGGTACGCGGGCTGGTCGCCCGGGCAGCTGGCCGGCGAGCTGGCCGAGGGCGCCTGGGCCTGCCTGCCGGGCTCACCGGACGACGTCCTGGCCGAGGTCTCGGGACCCGAGCTGTGGCGCACGGTGCTCGGCCGCCAGACCGGACGCCTCGCCGTCCTCAGCACCGCACCGGCCGATCCGGCGCAGAACTGAGGACGGGTGCGCGACGGCCCGACATCTGGTAGGAAGTACGTGGGAAGGGGCGGTCTGGGGAAGAGGCCGCCCCTTCCCACTTGTCGTGAGGGCCTGGTTCGCCCGGGCGCGCGGTCCTCAGAGGCCCAGCGCGGCAGCCAGCTCCGGGTGGTCGGCCACCGGAACGGTCCGCTCCTCGTCGGGCAGGTCCAGCGAGCGCCGTCCGTGCTCGGCCAGCGTCGTCGTCACCTCGAGGTCGTCGGCCCCGGAGTCCGCGGGCACCGGCGTGGCGAACTGCACCAGGACGTCCGTGGTCGAGGAGACGGCCACCGCGCGGCCGCCGGGCAGGCCGAACAGCTCCGTGGGCCGGCCGTCGATGGACCGCCGCCCCTGCCAGCTGTAGCCGGCGTCGAGGAAGGCGGCCGGGTCGTCGGCGTCCTCCGCCGCCAGGCCGAGCAGGACGGTCACCAGGACGTCGACCAGCGGTGGCCGCTTCCCCTCCACGGTGAGCGGGCGGCTCAGGTAGATGGTCCCGGACCCGGCCTCCGCCACGCCCGGGACGTCGCCGAACCAGAGGTCCTCGCGGGTGAAGAAGACGGTGCGGACGGCCTCGGTGCTCCCGGTGCTGGTCACCGCCTGCGCGCGGCCGGTGCCGGCGCGGAAGTCGACCTCCCCGGTGAGGGTCAGCACGGCCTCCGGCCCGAAGGGGGCGGTGACGACGAAGTCGGCGCCGCCCGCCTCGTGGTTGCGCTGCAGCAGCCCGGCCAGCAGTGCGGCGTCGGCCTCGGTGACGGCGTCACCCGCGCGGCGCTGCGCGCCGTCCCCGCCGCACCCGGCGGCGACGGCCAGCAGCAGCCCCAGTGCCGGGAGCCGCGCATGCTTGCTGGGCCGCATGGGCGAAGCGTAGGGAGCGTGGAGCCCGGATCCCCGCAGGCATGACGAGGGCCCGCACTCCGGTCGGAGTGCGGGCCCAGGTGCCGTGCGGCAGGGGGTCCTTCGTCAGCGCTCGATGTCGCCGCGGATGAAGGCCTCCACGGCGTCGCGCGCCTGGCTGTCGTCGTACTGCTCGGGCGGCGACTTCATGAAGTAGGACGACGCCGAGAGGATCGGCCCGCCGATGCCGCGGTCCTTGGCGATCTTCGCGGCCCGGACGGCGTCGATGATGATGCCGGCCGAGTTCGGGGAGTCCCAGACCTCGAGCTTGTACTCCAGGCTCAGCGGGACGTCGCCGAACGCGCGGCCCTCGAGCCGGACGTAGGCCCACTTGCGGTCGCTCAGCCACGGCACGTGGTCCGACGGGCCGATGTGGACGTTGTCCTTGCCCATGTCCCGGTCGACCTGGCTGGTGACGGCCTGGGTCTTGGAGATCTTCTTGGACTCCAGGCGTTCGCGCTCGAGCATGTTCTTGAAGTCCATGTTGCCGCCGACGTTGAGCTGCATCGTGCGGTCGAGCTGCACGCCGCGGTCCTCGAAGAGCTTGGCGAGCACGCGGTGGGTGATCGTGGCGCCGACCTGGCTCTTGATGTCGTCGCCGACGATCGGGACGCCCGCGGCGGTGAACTTGTCCGCCCACGCCTTGGTGCCGGCGATGAACACCGGGAGGGCGTTGACGAAGCCGACGCCGGCGTCGAGCGCGGCCTGCGCGTAGAACTCCGCCGCCTGCTGCGAGCCGACGGGGAGGTAGCAGACGAGCACGTCGGCACCGGACTCCCGCAGGGCGGCGACGACGTCGACCGGGGAATCGTCGGACTCCTCGATGGTCTCCCGGTAGTACTTGCCGAGGCCGTCGAGGGTCGTGCCGCGCTGGACGGAGACGCCGAGCGGCGGGACGTCGCAGATCCGGATGGTGTTGTTCTCGCTGGCGACGATGGCCTCGGAGAGGTCGCGGCCGACCTTCTTGGCGTCCACGTCGAACGCGGCGACGAACTCGACGTCGGAGACGTGGTAGTCGCCGAAGCGGACGTGCATCAGGCCCGGCACGGACGCGGACTCGTCCGCGTCGCGGTAGTAGTGAACGCCCTGCACGAGCGACGCGGCGCAGTTGCCGACGCCGACGATGGCGACCTTCACGGAGCCCATGGCTCTCCTTCCCCTGGACCCTCGACGGGTCCGACGGACGCGGACCGGGTGCGGTCCGCGGATGACGGTGCAGGGGCCGCCGGTGCCGGTGCGGCGCCCGGCTCCTCGCGTCCTGCCGTGCTGCCCGACGCCTCGCGGCGTTCGGAATCGATCAGCTCCGAGAGCCAGCGGACCTCGCGGTCCACCGACTCCAGGCCGTGACGCTGCAGCTCGAGGGTGTAGCGGTCGAGCCGCTCGCGGGTCCGCGACAGTGAGGACCGCAACCCTTCGCGCTGCCGCTCGACGGTGCGACGGCGGCCCTCGAGGATCCGCAGTCGCACGTCGGAGGCCGTGTGCCCGAAGAAGGCGAGGCGGACCCCGAAGAGCCCGCCGTCGTCGTACGCCTCCGGCCCGGTCTGGCTGACCAGGTCGTGGAAGCGCTCCTTGCCCTCCGCGGTGATCGTGTAGACCACCTTCCCGCGCCGGCCGGTGAGCGGCGGAGCGTCCGCCGGCAGCAGGGCGTGCGGATCGGGTTCATCGGTGCTGATGAGCCCGGCCGCCCGCATCCGCTTGAGCGCGGGATACAGCGAGCCGTAGGAGATGCTGCGCAGCCCGCCGAGCACCTGTGCGAGCTGCTTGCGCAGCTCGTACCCGTGCATCGGCGCCTGGTGCAGCAGACCGAGGATGGCGAACTCGAGCACCACGCCTCCCCGGACCCCGTGGTCGATGTATCGAGACGATACATCGACATGGCCACGGAGGTGCAGCCACCCGGGCCGCCGGCCGCGGGTGTCACAGGGCGCGGACCCCCGCTGGGACGCGGCCGGTGCGTACATTGGCCGCCGTGCCCGGACGTCGATCCGTCGTGGACTACTCGCTGCAGCGGCGAGCCGTCCTGGCGGATGTGCACGCCGGGCGCACCGGGCTGTTCGAGGTCTGCGACGCCAGTCCCTACCTCTCCCGGGCCGCCAAGTACCACGGCGAGGCGACCGGGACCCCCTGCCCGGTGTGCCGCAGGGAGCGCCTCACCCGCGTGAACTACGTGTACGGCGACCACCTCGGGCCCGTGGCCGGCCAGGCCAAGACGCCGGTCGAGCTGGCCCGGATGGACGCCGCCCAGGAGGAGTTCACCGTGTACGCCGTCGAGGTCTGCCGGGGCTGCGGGTGGAACCACCTGGAGTCCTCGTACGTGCTCGGGGTCGAACCGGTGCCGGGGCGGCAGCCCCGCCGGGGACGGCGCCGGACCGCCACGGACCAGCGCCCCTAGCGGGACGGCTCGGCCGTCACGGCGGACTCCTCCGTCACTGCAGCCCCTGCCGGGCGCTGCCGGGGGAGGTCCTCCCCCGCATCCACAGCTGAAGACGCAAGGCTGCGACCGGGCATCCCCGTCGCCCACCACCAGTCAGGAAAGGGGAACTTCCGCGTGCCTCCCCACGACGAGACCTCGCCCGTCGGGCTCCGCGCCGGATCGGTGCGCCGTCCGGCCCCTGCCCGCACCCGGAGCACCGGGGGCGGCGGTGCCGCGCGCGGCAGCTCCGGCGCCCGCCGGCCGCCGGTCCCGCCGCCGGGCCGCTCGGCGGCCGGCCGCGGCGCCGGGGGCGCGGCGGGACGCCCGCCGGCCTCGGGTGGCCGTCCGCCGGGCTCCGGCGGTCCCCCCGGCTCGGGCCGTCCGCCGGGTTCGGGTGGTCGTCCGCCCGGCGGGGGGCGGCCCTCCGGTGGCAGGGGCCGTCCGGCGCGCACGAAGAAGCAGCGCCGCCGCCGTCGGCTGAAGGTCGGCCTCGGCGTCCTCGGGGGGCTGTTCGTACTGTTCTGCGTGTTCATCGGCGTCGTCTACGCCAGCACCGACGTGCCCAGCCCCGACTCGATCACCAACGCCCAGACGACGGTCGTCTACTACTCCGACGGCACCACGGAGATGGCCCGGCTCGGCGACGAGAACCGCACGAACGTGCCGCTGGACCGGGTGAGCGAGGCCGCGCAGAACGCCGTCCTCGCCGCGGAGAACCGTGACTTCTACACCGACCCGGGCATCTCGGCGTCGGGCATCGCCCGTGCCGCCTGGAGCAACGTGACCGGTGGTTCCACGCAGGGTGGCTCCACGATCACCCAGCAGTACGTCAAGAACGCGATCCTGCAGGACTCCGAGCGGTCGTTCAGCCGCAAGTTCCAGGAGCTCTTCCTGGCCATCAAGCTGGACAACAACTACTCGAAGGAGCAGATCCTCGAGAACTACCTGAACACCATCTACTACGGGCGCGGCGCCTACGGCATCGAGTCCGCGGCGAAGACGTACTTCGGCGTGCCCGCCGCGGAGCTGACCGCGCAGCAGGCGGCGGTGCTCGCGGTGCTGATCCGCAGCCCCGGTGCCTACGACCCGGAGGCCAACCCCGAGGGTGCGCAGGACCGCTGGGGGCTGGTGCTGGACGCGATGGTCGAGGAGGGCTGGCTGTCCGCGGAGGAGCGGGCGCTGTCGGTCTATCCACCGGTGCTGCCCAAGGTTCCGCCGTCGATGGGCATCCCGTCGGACTCGCAGGGTCACGTGGTGAACCGGGCCCTGGCCGAGCTGCGGGCGAAGGGCTACAGCGAGGACCAGATCTACGGCGGTGGCCTGAGCATCGTCACCACGGTGGACAAGCGTTACCAGGACGCCGCCGTGACCGCGGTGGACGACGTGATGACCGGCGAGCCAGAGGAGCTGCGCGAGGCGCTCGTCGCCGTCGACCCGAAGACCGGCGCCGTCCGCGCCTACTACGGCGGCCAGAACGGAGCCGGGTTCGACTTCGCCCAGGGCAAGCGGCAGCCGGGCTCGTCGATGAAGCCCTACGCGCTCGCGACCGCCCTCGACCAGGGCATCAGCGTCACGGCTCGCCGCGACGGCAGCAACAACCAGACGTTCGAGGACCGCGAGGCCCCGGTGGTGAACTCGGGCGGCGCGTCCTGCGGAGCCTGCACGCTCCGCGAGGCGATGACGCGGTCGCTGAACACCACGTACTACGGCCTGGCCCTCGAGGTCGGGCCGCAGAACGTGCGCGAGACCGCGCTGGCCGCGACGGGCCTCCCCGAGACCTGGGAGGACGGCGCGACCACGCTGGCCAACGCCACCGGGGTCACCGGCAGCGCGATCGGGATCGGCGAGTACGAGATGCGTCCGATCGACCAGGCGGTCGGCTTCGCCACCTTCGCCTCGGGCGGCATCCAGCGGGCGCCGTACTTTCTCGCGCGGGTGACCGACAGCGAGGGCACCGTCCTGCTGGACAACGCCGGCGACCCCGGGCAGCAGGTCATCGAGCCCCGCGTCGCCAACGACGTCACCTACGCGCTGACCGACGTCGCCCGGAGCTCGGACCTGGCCCTGGCCGGTGGCCGCGAGGTGGCGGCCAAGACCGGCACCCAGGGCCTCGACCGGCAGGACAACTCCGACGCCTGGATGGTCGGCTACACGCCGTCGCTGTCCACGGCGGTCTGGATGGGCACCGACGAGCGCGATCCCATCCGGAACATCGGCGGCTCGATCATCTACGGGTCCGGCCTGCCCGGTGACATCTGGCAGCAGTTCATGAACACCGTCCTCGAGGGCACCCCCGAGGAGGACCTGCCCGATGCCCCGCTGATCAAGGGGGACACCGGCGAGGGCGTGCCCGAGCCGACCCCCACGCCGACGCGGACGGCGACGAGCGCTCCGCGGAGCTCGACGTCGAGCTCGACGCCGAGCACCCGGACGTCCACGTCGTCGCGGCCGAGCACGCCCGTCGAGCCGGACGAGCCGGTCGACACCGGCGAGGAGGAGACGGAGGAGACGCCGGCGCCGACGTCCTCGTCCCCGTCGACCCCCGCGGCTCCCACCGCCAACCAGAACGGCGGCGCCGCGCCGACCCCGCCGGGCCAGGGGAACGGGTGACCGCTCCCGCACACTGACCGGGTGAGCAGCTCACCGTCGGGCCCGTCCGCATCCGCGGGCGGGCCCGCGGTGTTCCCGGACCGGGTCGTGCCCACCTGGACCGACCGGGTCGCTGCCCAGGCCAGCGAGGCGGTCGGTGGACCGTGGGGCAGGCACGCCGTCACCGGCCGGGCCCTGTTCTGGACGCCGCTGCGGGTCTGCCTGCTCTTCGTCGTGGTGGGGCTGGGCCTGGCCTGGATCAAGCAGGAACCGTGCGCCGACGGCGACTGGAGCGGCTCCCGCCAGTACACCCACCTCTGCTACTCCGACGCCGTGCCGCTCTTCGGCCGGTACGACCTGGGTTCCGGCGCGCTGCCCTACCTCGACTCCCCCGTCGACTACCCGGTGCTCACCGGGGGCTTCATGGGCCTCGCCGCGGCCGTCGCGCGCGCGTACGACGGCGCCGCGCGGGCGACCGACCTGCTGCCCGACCTGCCGCCGGTGCAGAGCTACTACGTGGTGACCTGCCTGCTGCTGTCGATCTGCGCGCTGGTCACCGTGCGCGCCGTGCTCGGTCTGGCGGGCCGACGGCCGTGGGACGCCGCGATGATCGGGCTGTCGCCGCTGCTGGTGGTCCACGCCTTCACCAACTGGGATCTGTTCGCGGTGGCCCTGGCCACGCTCGGCATGTGGGCCTGGGCGCGGGGGCGTCCCGTGCCGGCCGGCGTCCTCCTCGGGCTGGCCACGGCGGCCAAGCTGTACCCGCTGCTGGTCCTGGTCGCGCTGCTGCTGCTCTGCCTCCGGGCCGGGCTGGTCCGCACGTGGCTGCGGACCGCGGGCGCCGCGCTGGCGGCCTGGGTGGCGGTCGACCTGCCCGTCCTCCTGGCGGCACCGGGCAACTGGGGGCTGTTCTTCCGCCGCAACGGCGTCCGGGAGGCCGATCCCGACTCGCTCTGGAACATCGCGCTGCACCTCACCGGCGGCCGGCTCCTCGACGGCCCGCTCGCGCCGGGGCAGACACCGGTGGTGCTCAACACCCTCACCGCCCTGGCCGTGGCGTCGATGGTGGCCGGCGTCGGCTGGCTGGTGATGGTCGCCCCCGTGCGCCCGCGGGTGGCCCAGGTCGCCTTCCTGCTCGTCGCCGGGTTCCTGCTGCTGAACAAGGTGTGGAGCCCGCAGTACTCGCTGTGGCTCCTGCCGCTCGCGGTGCTGGCGCGCCCCGCCTGGCGCTCGCTGCTCGCGTGGCAGGCCACCGAGGCGCTGCTGTGGGTGCCCCGGATGCTCTGGTACCTGGGCACGGACAACCAGGGCATCGGGATCGGGTGGTTCTTCCTCGCGGTGGGCGTCCGGGACGCCGCCGTCGTCGTCCTCATGGCCCTGGTGGTGCGGGACCTGCTGCAGCCCGACCGCGACGTCGTCCGGGCGGGCTGGCCCGGCGTCGACGACCCTGCCGGCGGGCCGCTGGAGCACTCCCCTGTCGATCATCGCCTGCGTGCCCGGCACCTGGGCCGGCGCGCCGGTGGCCCGCGTACGGAGACGATGATCAACTAGGGGTGGCGAGCGCCTCTCGAAGGAGGGCGATCTCCTCGGCGTGGCCGGCGGCGTCGCCCGGGGTCTCCAGGACGACGGGGCAGTCGGCGGCCCGGGCCACCTCGAGGAGCAGCTCGGTCGGGATCTCGCCGGCGGCCAGCGGCGCGTGCCGGTCGCGGCTGGAGCCGTGCGGGTCCCGGCTGTTGTTGAGGTGCACCAGGTCCAGCCGCCCGGTGATCGCGCGCACGTCGTCCACCGCGGTGGCGAGGTCCCAGCCGGCCGCCCAGGCGTGGCAGGTGTCGAGCACGAAGCCGGCGCCGAACCCGCCGATCGCGTCCCACAGGCGGGCGATCGCGTCGAGCTCGCGAGCCATCGCGTTCCCGCCGCCGGCGGTGTTCTCGATGAACAGCGGGAGGGCGAAGCCGCCGTCCTTCGCCTGGTAGGCGAACGTCTTGCGCCAGTTGTCGACGCCCGCGGCCGGATCGTCCGTGCCGAGCACGTGCCCGCCGTGCACGACCAGCCCGATCGCCCCGATCGCGGCGGCCCCCGTG
>Ga0210040_10001784_pt1 | contig 31707 bp, 38 predicted proteins | sample CryGeyCG12114_NA_FD_185462 | JGI IMG/M metagenome (GOLD analysis project Ga0210040, IMG submission 185462) | Groundwater microbial communities from aquifer - Crystal Geyser CG19_WC_8/21/14_NA (SPAdes) (version 2) | ecosystem: Environmental > Aquatic > Deep subsurface > Groundwater | place: USA...
CACCCGCCCGCCGCTCCCGGTGCTGCCAGAAGCCAGAAAACCGCTACGCAGCCACCGCCCAAGCTGCGGCCCGCCTACCAGGTGGTGCCGTGGCCCGATAGCAACGCCTTCCGCTTCGTGGCCCACAGCCTTACCGAGGAGCAGGTAGCGGTGCTTCGACAAGCCTGCGCCGCCGCTGGCATCCGAGAACAGCCCTGAATACTACCCTACCCAACCCCAGCACCGCCCACCGTATCCCCTACTGCTATGCGCCCCACGCTAACGGCTATCATCCTGCCCATCACCTGCCACGCCCCCGCACCGCAGCCCGGCTCCCGCACCTTCCTCATCTCGGAGATGACCACCGCCGCCCGCCGGGTAGCTGATATCAGCCGCAAGCATCCTTCGTGGCCCCAGTCACGCGTGCGGGCTACGGTGGCGCGGGAGCTCTCCATCAGCACCGTACAGCTACGGTACCTGCTACGCAAGGCCTCCGAGCAACTGCATTCGTAATTGAGTTACGCTTTTGGCAGTTGAGTTACGCTTTTGGGCCGCGCCGTTTGCCAGGGCAGCTACGGAGTAGGAAGTTCGGGGTATGGCATTATTCGACGCCCCCGATCATTTGCAATCCGACGCTATGCCGCCGGACAATCTGCGCCTGACCCGGCGTAATGCAAAAATAACGGCCCGCAAACCCAGGCAGACGGATGATGCCATCACGCACCTTACGCCATTACCCGAATTCGAGGAATCGGTGCACATGGTCAGCAATGCGCGCTTTGACTTCTGGGACTTTGTCCCCGCTTTGATCAAAATGCGAGAAGGCCAGCACATTACCCACCTGGTGGCCTCTACCTGGATTATCAACCGCATGAACCTGAAAGCCATGTTCGAGCTGTTCGACGCGGGCCAGATTCGCCAAATCGACTTCATCACGGGCATCTATTTCAAGAGCCGCGAAACGGCCATCTTCAACGCGGCGGTGGAAGGGTTTCAGCAGCGTGGCCAGCGCTTCAAGGCTTTGCTCAACCACTCCAAGTTTATCAGCTGCCGTTTCAGCGACGGCGTATGCCTCACCATCGAAAGCAGCGCCAACTTCACCGAAAACGGCAACATCGAAACCCATGTACTCACCAATAGCCCGGTGGTGTTCGCGTTTCACGCCGGTTGGATGCACAACTTACTCTCGAAATAATGGCCGGCAAGAAGAGCAAAGCCACCGAAGCAGAAATCGTGGAGCGCGTCAACTTCGTGTTTGAGGCGCTCTGCGAAGGTGTGCTTAGCCGGGATATGTTCGAGTACGTAGCGAAGAAAAGGCCGGAGTGGGACGTAGCCGAACGCACCGTGCAGCGCTACGTGCAGCAGGCCAACGCCGAGTTCAAAAAGCTGGCCGCGAAAAACCGGGACCGGGAATTTGGGAAAGCTAACGCCCGGCTGAATACCTTGTTTCTGCGCAATCTGAAGGTGCAGGATTACAAGACAGCGCTGGCGGTGCAAAAGGAAATCAACAGCCTCTACGGCCTAAACGAACCAGAAAAGCACGAGGTCGAACACAGTGGCACCATGGGTCTCACCTGGAACGAGACGCGTACTTACGAGGGAGGGGAGACCGAATGAAGCTGACGCTCAAACAGACGAAAGCCCTCGATATTTTGGAGGATGCTACCACCACGGAGCTGCTGTATGGCGGCGGCGCCGGCGGTGGCAAGTCTGCGTTGGGCACCTACTGGGTGTTGAAGAACTGCTTCAAGTACCCCGGCTCCCGCTGGCTCATTGGCCGTGCCAAGCTCAAAAACCTGAAGGAGACGACCTTGCTCACCCTCTTCGAGGTGATGAACCGCCAAGGCATCACCGCTGGCCAATACAAGTACAACGAGCAGGCTGGCACCATCACGTTTCGCAACGGTAGCCTCATCTTCCTGAAGGACCTATTTCAGTACCCTTCGGACCGGAACTTTGATAGCCTGGGCTCTATGGAGCTTACCGGTGCTTTTGTGGATGAGTGTAATCAGATCGTCAGCAAGGCCTGGGGTATTGTCAAGTCGCGTGTTCGTTACCGGCTCAACTACTACTGCCACCAGTGTGGGCGGCCCAATGCGGCTGATCCAGACCCCGAGAAAAAGCAATCGGGTAACGAGGTGCTGAGCTATGACGACAACGGAGAACCCAACAAGTGGCACTGCCGTGGATGTGGCTGCATCACGAAAGGGCTGACACCGAAGATACTGGGTAGCTGTAACCCCGCTAAGAACTGGGTGTATGCCACCTTCTACAAGCCGAACAAAGATGGGGTGCTCAAGCCCTATCGTCGTTTCGTGCAGTCGCTGTTGTCGGATAATAAATATACGCCAGCAGTGTATCGTGAGTCGCTGCTGACACTTGATTCAGCTAGTATTCAGCGCCTGTTACACGGTAACTGGGACTACGACGATGACCCCGCTACGCTGATTGCTTTTGCTCGCATTGTCGACTTGTTCACCAATGAGTTTATCCCCAGTGGGGAGCCTGCTATTACGGCTGACGTGGCGCGTTACGGCTCAGACAAGGCCGTGATAGGCCTGTGGTTGGGCTTTCGCTTGATGCAGGTAGTGGTTATGGACAAGAGCAAGACCACCGAGCTAGCGCAGGCTATTCGCAAGCTGGCCACCGACTTCAAAGTACCCATGTCCCGCATCGTAGTCGACGAAGACGGCGTGGGTGGTGGCGTAGTCGACCAGCTGCCCGGCTGCATTGGCTTCCTGAATGGCGGCCGCCCTATGCCTTCACTAGAAGAGATCGAGCGCGCCAAGCGTGAAGGACGTGAGCCGAAGCCCGAAAACTTCGAAAACCTCAAGGCTCAGTGCTACTACCTACTCGCTGGCTGCATCAATGCTGCTGGCATGTACATCGCTGAGAAGGCTACCACCGCAGAGCAACGCGAGTTGATCATGCAGGAACTAGGCGTCATCAAGCGGCGCGACATGGATAAGGACGGCCCTTTGCGCATCCTGAGCAAGGATGAGGTGAAGGAAATCATTGGCCGCTCACCTGACTACTCGGACATGATGGCCCAGCGCATGCGCCTGGAGCTTCAGCCACCACCACCAACTCCCATCCGTCACTCCCAATCCTTCGGCGCTATGTCGCGCCGCCGCTAGTCTATGCCCTACGCCCTCGAACTTCCGCTATCCGGACGCCTCGTCCTCCTGCCCGACTGCTGGCAGGACGTAACGCTGGCCCAGGCCGATGCTTTGCAGCACACCCAGGACCTCTACGACACGCTGGCTATCCTGTGTGGTGTCGCTCCGGAGCATGTGATGCAGTGGCCCGCTGCGGTGCTCACGGACGAACTGCAGGAGGCGCTGAGCTTCTTGCAGGTTCCCATGCCCGAGCTGACCGGCCTACCCGTACCCTCGCACCTGGTGCTACCTGGCACTGGCAAGTACGGCCTGGTGTCACTGCCCCTGCCGCAGGATATCAGCGCCCACAGCTTCGGGCAAGCGGCCGACCTGGGCGCCGTGCTCTCGGACGCCAGCCTGAGCCCCTTCCAGCAGCATGCCCGCGTGCTGGCCATCTACTTCTACTCAGCCTACTACCGCTGCGCCTACGACTCGGACGGGGTAGATGCCTTTGCGGCTATCTGCAGCCAGGCCACCCTCGCCGAGGCGCTGCCGCTCACTGCTTTTTTTTTGGGCAGTACGAGCGCATCCGGCAAGCCCATGCCCAGCAGCTCAAGCGGGTTCCGCTCACGGCTGCGGAGCGCACGGCGGGCGTGGACAAGCTGGTGCAGCAGTGGGATACGGTGGCCGTCGTGGATGCGCTGGCCAGTGGCGACAAAACGCGTTGGCCGTATTTCTTCCGCCTCTCGTGGGCCGAAGTGAACGTGATGATTGAGTACGAAAACCATCAGGCGCACGTCCGCTACCGGCTGCGCCAGCAACAGGAGAAACAGAGGAAATGACCGACATGGAATGCAGGATAGGCTACATCCTCCATAAGCTCAAAAAGGAATTCAACCAACCCGCCAACACGATGAATCTATCTACCGCTCAACTTACGCTAAGGTCAGCACTATTTCTTGACTTAGACCACACCCTTATTCGCCCCAAGTCTGGCGAAACCTTTCCAAAGGATGCAGATGACTGGGAGTTCATGCCCAAGATGCTCAATGCACTGTGGTATGACATTCACCACACTGAACGGCCTATTGTTATCGTCACCAACCAGGGTGGCGTACAGGCTGGCTATCATACGCAGGAAGAGATAGAAGCCAAGCTAACCAAGGTGGAAGCAGAGTTGGTCACGTTCCTGCGGGGAAACTTCGAATACAAATACCCTGTCGAGGTATACAGCTATGCGGCATATGCTGACAATTATTACCGCAAGCCGCTGCCCGGCATGGCCTATCAGGCGGCGTGTGAGATCGGGCTTGATCTGAGTAAGTCGCACATGATTGGAGACATGGAGTCTGACCGGCAGTTTGCCAAGAACGCAGGCATGAGCTTTCAGTATGTAGATAGTTATCTGGGTAATCTGAGTTACACGGCGCCTACGCGGGTGCGCCAAGGCTAGGAAACGATGAACCTACCCCACACCCTCCTGCAAGCCGCTGCCACTGCCGTGCTTCCTGGCCTCACCTGGCTACACGGAGAGCAGGCGTTTGCCAACATCCAACTGGATCAGACCAGCAGCGCCGACCGCATCGTGTTCCTCGATGACAAGATGCCCTACCAGTTCGTGGTCAACAAGTTCGGGCAGCTAACGGGTGTGCGCTATTCGTGCCTGCTCATGCTGTTGGTGCCCTCCGACCTGAACGATACCCCCGAAGCACGCCTACCCCGCGTGTCGGCCATGGTGGAGGCCTCGGCCCGGCTGCTGGCAGCCCTGGCTGGCCAGGTGCAAGCTGTGCGGCAAGTGCGGCCCGCGGAAGTGGTGAACGTAGGCCCCTTCGACCGGCCGGTGGATGGGGTGGTACTCTACCTTGATATCACGCTGAAAGGCAGCGTGAATGTGTGCCTACCCTTAGAGCAACCACAAGTATGACGAATAAACTCAAAGCAATTATCTGGGCTCTCACGATTAGCCTGTTTGTGGTGCCGCTTGCTGAACTGTTTTTCAGCCTGATTTTCTACGACTATACCACCATGCTCCGCAACCAGTGGACTATCATTATCTGTTTCTGGCTAAGTGGCACCCATACCACCGACGAAGCGGTGTACCGCCATGATGTGGAGTTGTACCGAGTTCCGACTTGGATGCGTGGTAGGCGAAACGTTGGTTGGTGATATGACCGACTTCTCCGAAATCCTCAGCCGCGAGCTGCTGCGCCTCAAGCAGGACGTAGGCGACCAGATGGCGGCCAATGACCAGATAGCCACCGGCCGCACCCTGGCCGCCGTGCGTGAAGTAGTAGCGCCCAACCTGGGCCTGCTGTTGGGCCCCACCCACGTGCGCTACCTGCGTGATGGCCGCGGCCCCGGCGGCGTGTCGGTGCAGGCTATCCGGGAGTGGATTGCCGCCAAGCGCCTGCCGCTGAACCCCTACGCGGTGGCGGCCAAGATCAGCGCGGAGGGCACCCGCCTGTTCCGCGGCGAAGACCCGCGCTTCAGCAAGCCGACCGATACGTTTCAAGCGCCGATTCAGGCCGCCCTGCCCCGCCTGCGCCTGGCCCTACGCGACGCCGTGCGCAGTAGGCTCAAAAGTGAGATTGCCACTGTCCTCCCCCGAACGCTGTAAGCCATGCCCGCCCAGGAATTCTCCATGCTGCCGAATTTTCCCGCCGTTGCCTGTGGCGCCGGCGGGGGCGGCAGCATCACGTTTACGCTGCGCACGGCCCGGCCGGCTAGCAATGGGCAGTATACGCTGGGCTACGAGCTCAGCACCCAGGCCGGCGCCTACGTGAACAGCTACGCCTACCTCGATGGCAACACCGAGCACCAGTTCACGGTCACGGGCCTAAAGGATGGCGCCTACGCGCTGCGCGTCTACAACCACTACGGCGACGAAATAACGCGCACCTTCTCCGTGGCGTGTGGCGTTAGCAGCAACCCTACCACGTCCCCCGGCGCGCCCGCCTGCGACCTGTCCATCAGCAACGTGGTGCCCGCGCTACCCAGCGGTGCCCGCTATGGCTCCCTCAGCTTCACGGTGGCCACCAGCGCCGCGTACTTCGAGGCCGCCATCACCGAGCGCGCCACCGGGCAGCAGGCAGGTGTATTCGGCAAGCTTTCCTCCGGCACGTATGAGCAGCAGGTCCTACCTATTGGCAGCTACCGCCTCTCGGCTACCGATGCGCGCGGCTGCACGAAGTCGGCTGACTTCGAGATAGCCGCCCCGGTGGTGTCAGGCTGCACGAATCCGTTTGCCAGCAATTACAACGCCGCCGCTACCCAGGACGATGGCAGCTGCCAGCTGCCCGGCTCCGAGTGGTTTGCCGTCGGCGCGTTGTGGCCCCGGCCGGCGCTGCTGCCCACCCCCGTTACCAGCCTGCTCGATGCCCAGCGGCAGCCCCGCCGGGGCCTGGTGGTGGAAGTGGAGCTCACCCGCCTAGGCGAGTCGACGCCCTTTTTCAGCCTGCGCAAAGCCGTGCGCAATACGGCAACGTCCGTGGATGCTGAGCCCTACCTGCGCAGCCAGCTGGACACCGAGGCCGCACCCGTTCGCACCGATGTGCGCGTCGACTACACCGCTACCCTGGCTTTCACCTACCGCTACCGCGAAGTAGATGCTGTGGGGGCTGGTGAGTGGCGTCAGCATCCGGCTACTCATTACGCCGTGCTCAGCGCGCCGGAGAGCCGGCTAGCCCCTTACGTGGCCGGCAACAATGCCCTGCCCTTGTCGGCCTTCGTGGAACCCACGCAGTTCGTAGGGCTCCCGCTGGAGGTGTCGGCTATCCTGCCCGCCGGCCGCGCGGGCAACTGGTACGCGCAGTGGCGCTACCTGCAAGCGGGCCGCGAAGTGGAAATCCGCAGTGTGGCCCTGGCCGCGGCCTTACCCGCGGGCCTGGTGCGTCTGCGCGTGCCGCCCGACCCACCGGTGTGCGCCGATAGCGTGGAGCTAACGCTAACAGACGTGAGCCGCGCCTACCAGGGTAACTGCCTGGCTATGGTGGCGGCTCCTGCCCCTTCCTCCAAGCCCACCCGACCGCAGGCAGCCCGGGACTTCTCTTCCCTCGACTTCAACCCGACCGATTACCGCTAATGGCTACCCAGCAACAATACGATCAACTCATTGCCGCCTTCGAGGATGGGGGCGGCAACACGGCCAAGGAACTGCGAGATGCCCTCAGTGCTTTTCGTGATGACCTCCTAGGTCTGAAGCAAAACGGCGCGGCCCTCATCCCCCTGTTTGGGGGTGGCGCGCCCTCATCTGCCATTGGCAGCAATGGCCAGACCTACACCAACACGGTGAATGGCTACGTCTACCAAAAGCAGGCTGGGGCTTGGCAGTTCCAGTACATCGCCAAGGGCAAGGACGGCAGCACGCCGCGGGCGGGTATTGACTACCAGCAGCCCGGCGCCGGTGCCGATGGCGAGGATGGCAACCGCATCCACGATAAGAACTACGCGCCCAGAACATCCGACAACGCGAGTGTGGGCGGGCAGGCGAACCTGGAAGGGGACCAGTGGTTTTACACCATCAGCCTGAGCAGCTACGAGCGCTACGCGTTTCTGGCGGGGCAGTGGACACTGGTTTTTCGGAAAGCTGAGAGTGCGGCGTCCGCTCCAGCCACCAATCAGGCGCCTACGCTTACCCAGGCCTCTCCCGCGTCCGGCCCAGCTGGTACCCAAATAGTGCTGACCGGTACCAACCTGTCAGGCGCCATTGTGGCCTTCAACGGCACAGCAGCGGCCCCCATCTCCAATACGGCCACGCAAATTGTGGTAAACGTACCAACCGGTGCCACTACGGGTAACATAACAGCCACTACCAGTAACGGCTCGGCTACGCTGTACTTCGTGGTAACGGTACCGGCTACTACCACGCCCGCTAACCAAGCGCCAACGGTAACCATAGCCGGATCCAGTTCTACGGTTAATACCGGCCAAAGTGTAACCCTCACGGCTTCGCCCTACGACGCAGACGGAACCATTGCCAAGGTCGAGTATTTCGACAACGGCGTAAAGGTTGGTGAAACGACTAGTGCGCCACATAGCATCCTGACGCCCGGCCTCTCGCAAGGTGCCCACAGCTTCACAGCCAGAGCCACCGACGATAAAGGTGCCACAGGTATTTCGGCCACTCCCTTCTCGGTGAGTGTTTCTACGCCCCAGACGGTGTACAATGGCAGCTACACCGCCCGGTGCGGGGTAGATAAGGCGGGAACCGGTAGTGATGTAACGCGCACGGCGCAAGGCGCTACGCAGGCGGAAGCTGATGCAGCGGCGCGCAATGCGGCTATTGCGGCGCTGGTGTGCACGGTGTCACAGGATACGCCCGTGGTCTACACGGCACAATCTTCCGATTTCCACAACAACGCCTACGACGAGTCGATTAGCGGCACCACGGCCCGCCGTCGTTCAGCGCTGGCCTACGTGACACACCAGTTCAGCAACGGCCTGCCTGCCTATGCGGATATACGTTTTGTAGCGCCAGTTCACGGCACCACCTCGCCCAGCTCGCAGATTGGTATAGCTGTATTGACGGATGGCAACTATACGGGCATGGCAACGGCGGCCTCCAAGGCCGAGCAAACCGTACGGCTAACGTTTAGTGTGGCTAGCGGCAGCCACACACTAACATTTGGAGAAGGACTACAGGAGGAATTAAGCAACCTGAATTTCGCGGGTTGCCACATCATTGATATTACCTATCCTGCTAATACGGCCTACACGGTTGTTGCGCCCGACCTCTCAAAACCGCCTTTCTTCTTTGATACGGACAGCATCGGTGTTGGTGTGGGCGCGACCATTGCGCAAACACATGCATTTATTGTTCAGGTAGCGCAGTATCTAACGGGCTTTCGTTGTATTGCGTTAGGCGCGGGGCGTAGAAGAATTGATACGAGCTACGACACGGATGCCAAACGCACCGGTATGTTAGACCGCATGGCTGCTTATGGCGGCAATATGAGCGGCGCGGCGCATTCGCTACAAATGACCTACAACGATGCGGGCAGTGGTGGCACGGTGGCAAACAGTTCGGCTATTGCTGGCACATGGTTGGATGCAATCAAGGGGCGCTTTCCGAATATGATACGAGTAGTGCAAACGGCGCTGCCTTCTACCAATGATTCAACGCTTAAACTACCAGACTGGCGTACGGCGCTGGCAAAAGTGGGCAACGACAGAAGCATCAAGGTTATCGACGGTTTGAGCCTGTTAGATAATCCAGCCCCGGGCGTTGATACAGTAGATGGTATTCATCCTGGAAGTGGGGCTATTAGCGCGAAATACGCCCCGCGTTGGTTGGCTGCCTACAATGCAAAAGCAGTGCTGGGGCAGCCCTTGATTCTTCATGGCTGGGAGGGCAATAACAGCGGCGCACGGTGGGAAGACATCGGCGGCGGGGGCAATCATGCTATACAGGATATTGTGTCCAGGCAGCCAAGTTTTAACGGTACTGTTTTCGGGAAAAAAGCAGCCCTTTTCACCCAAGACACCTTGCAGTTTATGATGGTAAACGCGCTGGCTCAACAAAGCGGCGCGTACACGATCATCTTTACCTGTCGCTCAACGTCGGCACAAACGAGCCAGTTTATTTTCGACACGGAACGGGGTCGGATTGCGGCGTATGCGAAAGGGTTGGACAACGACCAGTCTGGTTACTATTCTGCAGCAACAGGCGGCACGATCAGCGGCGTACGAGGCGTACGCTTCAATGCCGAACAGGACACGTTTGTAGCTATTGTACTCGGGGCCACTAGTAGCACAATGATTGTGAACGACACTGTAACAACAGGTATCCCGCCCGGAGTGACACGTTTTCAAACGAGTATCCGACTCGGGGCCGCTATCGATAAGACGGATGCTAATGGGACGCTAGGGCGCTTTTTTGGTCCGATAGGCTGTTATGAGGTGTGGCCGGGTGAGTTGACATTGGAGCAAATAAACGTGCGAAAAGCCATTGCCACAACGGGCGGTTCTGGTGGGGGAGGTAGCACCCAAGATGTCCTGATCCAGCAAACGGAAGCCTCTACACCAAACGGTGTCACCCGAACCGAAACCAACACCATACTCTATAGTGGTGGTACGGGATTCGTTCTATCGCAACTCAATCAGACAGTGATTTACCCAGCGCGTACCATGACCGGGTTTCAATTGGTATCACCGAAGGCCAACGGGGTAGGGCACGTATTGGTAACGATGCGAGACAGCTCCGGAAACGTGGTACATCAAGTTAGCGTGGATATTTCGCAAGCGGCCAGTACACCTACTAATTCGGCCGTGGTATATACTTCGCCAACGTTTGCCAGTGCCGCCTATACGATTACCTGTCAGATAGACCCGGCCTATCCTTCGGCCATTTTCGTCGATGCGATTATTGCCAACGGGGTGCCCGTGTAAGACGCTATACCCGGACAAAAAAGGCCCCCCATCACGGAGGGCCTTTTTTGTTTACTTGAAAGCGGCATGATACAGCCTGCCCGCGTACTTCATACAGCCAGCGCGATTCGGGTGCAGGCCATCCGCGTAGTCAGCTTCGCTATCTGTTAAAGCCAAGCCATCTACCAAGTGCACCCAGGTTCTAGCTGCTGCAATTTTACTGAGTGCCGCGCGCATAGGGGCTATGTTGCGCTCGTTATACGAGTCGGTGCGAAAGGTCCGTAACGGCGTTTGTAGCGTGATAGGCAGGGTAGGCAATGTGCGGTGCAACTCGTCCAGAAACAGTGCTGCATAGCTCGCGGCCTGCGCTACGTTCTTGCCAGTGCCGGCGTCATTGTCGCCCAACTCCATGATATAGCGCGGGTGCTGCGAGCCTTTAACAACCTGCACGATACGCTGTACCATCGCGTGTCGTTTCGTGGCCGTTTCGTAGCTGGTGCTGAGCTGGCGGCGCCCAGCACCTAGACTAACGAACCGCATACCCGGCATGAGCTTGGCCAGCTGCGCTTGCACACCATCCCGCTGCGCTACGGGCGTTCCAATGCCGAGGCCGATACTATCCGTGTCTTCTAATACTACCTCTGCGGTAGTGTCGCGCACAACGGTATAGCCGAAATTTCCTCCATAATCGGCGCTAATAAGGGATGTGCCAGCGTAAAAGCCCGGTATGGTTTCTTCCTGTAGTGCCTCTACCAAAGCTACCGTGTGCGGGCCTGGTTCGCCGCTCAGCTCAACTCGGATTTCCTCTTCCTCATTGGCCTCCTCCGGATTAGCCATGCCAACTAAGGCACCGTCAACGAATACGGCAATGCCAACCTGAGAATCCGGGTACGTGTTGCCATATACTGTGGAATACAGTGTTATGTCCACATAGTCAGGCAATCCATCAGGAAAATGGTGCGCGATGCGTGCCAGCGCAGAACGATGGTGCGCCGCGGTTCCCGGCAGTATGTCATCGTAGATCGTGTTTTGGAAATCAGCCGACCTGGCAATGTACTCGTCTGTGATAGTGCTGGCGCCGTCGTTTTGCTCCTGTTGCGTGCAAGAGAATAACGCTGTAACGAATACGAATAGAATAAAATGCTTCACGTGTAGAAGATCTATAAAGTGAAGTATAAAGGTACTACCAGCCAAATACTGCAACCAAAACAGCGAAGGCTATTATTACCCCGCCAGCTAGCAGCCACGGCAGCCGGCGCCACAGGGTAGCATATTTACGAGGGTGGCGCGGGTTTCTCATAATAGAGATACGTTGCTCACTGAAATTGAGGTTGCCCTAAGCTGCCTGCTACCCGCAGGCGGCTTTTTTGTATCCTATCCCAACATCCCGTTACGCTTTAGGCAACTTCTTTTGGACTGGTTCTGAGCACGTAGGATATTTACCCTATGCCCTATACCCAACCACTCCTGATTCACATAGACCTGTGCCCGCCGGCGGGCCTCTACCTGCGCTGGCTTTCGCCCCTGGGCAACCTGGAAGGCTTCCTGTTCAGTGGGGCCACCGACCAGAAAACCGATATCCGCGGCGCCACCAGCTACCAGCCCGCCCCCGGCCGCCATACGGTCGCGGTACGCCGCCCCGGCTACACGACCCAAACCCTCTATGCTGGCAACCTCGACACGCAAACCGTCACTGCCCTTACCACCCTGCTCGACAGCCCGCAGGTGTACCAGCAGGACTACAGCGGCCAACTAAGCCCGGTGTTCCTGGTACCGAACTCGGCCGTGTTCACGCCCCAGGACGGCCGCCACGAACTGAGCTTTGAAATTGAACTGCCCGCCCGGCAAGCCCTTAGCAACTAGGCCGTGAACGAACTGCTCCTCCCCGAATCGGATAGCACCTTCCTGGTGGGCCGCGTGGCCTACACCCGCTGCGACAACGACCTGACGCAGCCCGACTCGGTGCAGTCGGACTACTCCACTTCCATCAGCCTGCCCGATGCCGCCGCCGTGCGCCGGGCCCTGGAGCACAGTGAGCAAGGCACCAGCACCACGCAGCTGCCCTACCGCCGCGTGCCGGCCGTGCTCAAGCTCGGGGGGGTGGAGCTCGTGCCGCGCGGGCAGTTCCTACTCGACAGCCACACGCGTAGTAGTGGCTTCGAAGGCCGCGTGGTAGGCGGCAACGTGGAGCTGTACGCCGCCCTGGGGGATAAGAAGCTACGGGAGCTGGACCTGAGCCAGTACGATCACAGCTGGACGTTACCCAACATCGTAGCCGGTGCCCAGCGCACCACCGGCTACCGTTACGACCTCTACGACCGGGGGCAAGGCGCCCCAGCAGCAGATGCGCTTTTGAACGTATTCGAGGCGGGCCTGTGGCCGACAGTCTACGCGCAGGCCATTTGGGCCCAACTCTTCACCGAGGCGGGCCTACCCATGCCCGAACTACCCGAACCCGCCCGCGCCCTGGTGGTGCCCGCCACGGCCCCGTTTGGCTACGGCGAGGACCTGCGCAAGCAGCACACCAGCGCGGCCCTGCGTACTGGCGGGCTGGGCACCGCCCAACGCGGCTACTTCACCAGCGAGTTTCAGCGCACGCTCATCTACGACTCGGTGGCCGCGCCCCGCTACAGCGACCCCGCCGGGGGCTACAGCGCCGCCGCCGGCATCCGTACCATCCAACTGGCTGGCTACTACCGCCTGAAAGCGGGCCTGGGCCTGTTTCTGCGCTGCGATGTGGGCCGCGTGTCGGGCACGCTGGAGGTGCTGGTGAACGGCAAGCCCGTGGTGCAGGATTTCGTCAGCACCGGTAGCGCCGCGGTGGCCCTGTCTGCCCAGAAGGATACGATTCTGTTGCAGGCCGGTGACACCGTATCGGTGCGCCTGACGGGTAAGGAGCGCACCCGCCTCGTGGTAGGGGAGCGGTGGGAGTACGGCAACAGTCTGGCCGACGAAGCGGACGTATTCGAGGTAGAACTACTCGAAGAATTCCCGCCCGGTGGCCTGGTGCGCCTGCAGGACTGGCTACCCGACCTACCCCAAAAGGACTTCGTGAAGGCGATCATCGGCCTGTTTGGCCTCACCCAGCGCACCGACCCAGCCAGCGGTACTATTTCCTTTACGCCCACGGCGCAGCTCATGCAGCGCCTGGCCTCCGCCCCCGACTGGAGCCCGCGTGTAGACCTCTCGCAGCCTGTGAAGCGCAGCTGGCGGGTAGGCAACTATGCCCAGGCCAACTATTTTACCTGGAAAGAGGACAGCACCAACCCCGAAACGGCCGCAACCCTCGGAAATGGGGCCATTTTGTGCCCAAACAGCACCTTAGAGGCCGAAAAAACGGTGTTAACCCTGCCCTTTACGGCCTCTGCTACGGGCGCCGCCGGCCTGCCCTACCTCGCATTTTGGCACGAAAAGGACGCATTTGATGCCCAAAAACTGGCGGATTTCCAGAAAACGGCCGCGGATACCACCAAAACCACCGCTGAGCGGGCCGAAGCCCGCCGGGCCGCCCTGGAACTGCGCTACGACACCCAGCAACCCCAGCCGCGCCTGCTCTACGCGGGCACGGCCACGCGGCCGGTTGATCTGACTGATGGTGAGAAGACCGTGAAGGACGTGTTATTACCGGTGGCCACCTTCGCGGGGCTGGATTTCGCCTCCGTCTTGCTACCCACCTACTACCCGCACCTGGCGGCCGTACTGCGCCGGCCGCTGGTGCTGACGCCTTCGGTGCGGTTGCGGGCCGTTGAGGTCGTCAGCTTCGATCAGTTGCAGCCGGTGTGGCTGGAAAGCGAAGGGGCGTGGTTTTACTGTAACAAGATCAATCAGTTCGAGGATGACCAGCCGAGTACGGAGGTGGAGTTGCTGCGGCTGAGTGAATAAAAAGCCCCGACTGTTGCGAGCGGCCGGGGCTTAGAGAACTGGACAATGAGAAAGGACTGAAAGGTATAGAAAAACCTTCACACGCGCTGCTGCATTTCCCGCACCGCCCGCCAAACACTGCGCTCCGAGACACCGCACTGCCGAGCGGTTTCCTGCGCCGCCTCCTCCGAGCGGTCCACGTAGCGGGGCGTGCTGCGCAGGGCCTGGTAGTACTCGAAGATATCCTTGTGGTTGTAACTCTTCAGGTTGAGCAGCCCCCGGTGGTAGAGTGCTGTCAGCGTGCCCGCGGCTTCCAGGCTGCGCAATAGTTCGTAGGTCGTCATAGGGCTAGTGGTTGCTTTGGGCCTGGGCCCGCTTCTCGTTTTCGGCTATCCGGTTGAACTCCGTAGCGCGGATGGTAGGCGCGGGCAGGGCGCCAGCCCCGGCCACGAAGGCGGGCGTGAGTTCCTGGGCAAGCGTAGCTGCCAAAAGGCCGTAATCAATCTGGGCAGAAGGCCCACTGCTAAAGCCCGCCGGCCTCCGCATCTCGTCCATGGTAGCCGGGTCGTAGCGCACAATACCGCCCTGCGCGTAGTGGCGCGGAATAGCGGCTATGCGCTGTAAGCCCTGCGCGAACGGCCGGCCCCCAGCGGCCACGTTCAGCGCGGAAGCTGCGGCGCGTAGGGCAGGAATGCGGTAGACGTTACGGGTCAGGATAATTTCCTCATCCTCCATCTCGCCTACATAGTGGCCGGACTTGTGGTACATGGGAATGCCGCCCTCGCTGTGGCGCCGGCCCCGCACCACACCCCCTTCCGCAAACTTCTGGGCGGGCGTCTTACTTAGTGATGCTTTCAGGCCCGCCGTGGCAGCCGTGAGGCCGGCAATGATAAGGCCCGCCTTCACGAAGCCCGCGGCGCCAAACGTGGCCACCGATTCGGGTGAGGCTAGTGCTTCCGTTAGAATCTTCACCTGCGCCGCAATCACGGCCTTGCTGATCGTATCCAGAATCAGCACCAGGGCTTTCGCCGCGAAGTCCTGCAGCTGCGCGCCCGTGTCGCTCATGGTATCGGCAAACAGCTGGCCCAGCTGCTCACCGAAGCTGATGGCAGTGCTTAGCTGCTGCTGCTTCGCGGCCTGGTCCTTCTGCGTTACCTGATCAATATGCTGGATCTTCAGTTCGGTGAGTTGTTGATCAATGGCGGCCGTATCCTGCCCGTAGGCGCGGGCTATTGCCAGCTGAGCCGATAGCCGGCCGAGTTCCTGCTGGTAAAGCGTGTCGCTGTACTGCTGCTCCGTGACCAGGCCTTCCGCCCGCACCTGCTCCAGTTGGTTACGCTCCTGTTGGTAGAAGGTAGTCGCCGCCTCGCTGCGGTTGCGGTAGATCAGGTCGGTGTTCTGCTTATCGGCCTGAGCATTGATGAGCATCCGTTGCGCGGAGGCCACCTCGGCGTCTTCCCGGTCGTTGATGGCGGCTAGCTGCTGCTGGCGCTGCTTTTCTAGGGCCTGCTGCTGCAAGCGTAGCTCCTCATCACTGCCCGCTTTCACGGCCACCAGCCGGGCGGCAATCACGGCTGCTTCCTGCTGCAAGGAAGCGTTGATGCGCTGCCGGGTGTGCGTGGCCACCAGCTCATCCACATCGTTCTCGTACTTCTCGTCGATGAGCTTCTTCTGGCCTACGGTAATACCTTTCTGGGCTAGCTCAATCTTACGGCTGTTCTCCAGCTTTTTCGCTAGTAGCTGTAACTGCTCATCCGAGCCGTCCGGGGTTTTGCGTAGCTGCTGATCGAGTAGATCATTCTGCAATTTGAGTTCGGCCCGCAGGTTAGCCAGGCGCTGCTCGGCCGCTTTCGCCGCGGCATCAGCACGGGCCTTGGCATCGGCCTTTTCCTTGTCGGCCGCGCCCTTCTGAATAGCATTGAGCTGGTTATTGAGTTCAATGCGGCGCGTGTTGCTGTCGCGCTCCAGCGCATACAGCTTGATCTTTTCCTGACTCAGCAATTCGTTATCCGCCGTCAGGTTGTTGGTCAGCGCCTGCTCGCGTTCGATGTTGGCAATCCGATCCTGTTGCAGCTGCTGTTGCCGGTCCGCACTCTTTTCCTCCAGCGCAAAGGCTTCGCGGCCCGCGGCCAGCCGTTCGGCCGTGCTCTTGCTGGTGTCCTGCTCAATGAGCTTCAGGGCTTCGATCTGCGCTTTGCTCTGCTCCCGCTCCTGATTTATTTCCCGCTCCAGATCCCGAATGCGCTGGCTTTCGGCCGCTATCTGCTCCCCCGCTTTGGCCGCGTTGCCAAGCTCCTGCGTGAACTTTTGGGCTTTGCTGGTCGCATCCGCAATACCGGTACTGGCCTGCAGGAAGCCGTCACCAATCTTGCGCGGATCCAGATTAATAATGCCGTCGACGATGACGCCAAACGCTTTGAGCCGGTTGAGTAGGTTTTCGCCAATTAAATCTACCAGGTCGGAAATGGCTTGCCGGGGATTGTCGAACGCCTTGAATAGCACCTCGCCTACAGCACTGACCTTATCCGTGAGCACGCCCACTACCACGCCGAGGCCCTTGGTTTTGCGCTCCAGAAAGTCAATGCCGGTTTGCGTTTTCGTCAGGAAGGTAACCAGCGCGCTAAAGGCCAGTACCAATAGGCCAATACCGGTGGCAGCTAGCGCAATTTTAAGCAGCCCCAGCGCCCCTACTTCAGCCAGGGTAGCGGCCTTGGCCAGGTTCGTAACGGCTGTGAACTTCGTTTTGACTTCGTTGTACTGCCGCGTGGCGCCGCCCAGCACGCCAGTGGTGTCGGCTGCCTCTGCCAGCGCCGCACTAACCTTCTTGGTTTCGGCGGGCACCTCAGCCAGCGTTTTTTCCACCGCTGCAATCTGAAAGCCAATCTTGCGGAAGGCATCCGAGCCCTCGGCTACGTTCTCCTGCTCCTTTTCCAGCCGCACCAGGTTCTCGATGGCGGGTTGAATCTTCGCCGTGTAGTCGACTACCTTCGCCTCAGCCTGCTCAAACGAGAGCCCCGCCTGCGCGCCGGCCTTCACGGCCGCCGTCTGAAAGCCGATGGCCCGCTTTTCCAGTACCTGGTAGCCCTCGCTATCCTGCTCCAGCCCCTTCTGCTGTTCCCGGATTTTGGCCAGCTCCACAATCAGCGGCTCCAGGCCCTGCTTAAAGCTAGCCGCGTAGTTGCCCACGTTGCGGCTAGTGGAGCCTACGCTACCCTCGATTTCCTTTAGTGCATCCGAGATGGCCAGGGCTTGCTTTTGCAGCGCCTGCCCCTCGGCAGTCTTACGCTCTGCCTCCGACATGGCGTAGAAGGCCGTGGTGGTTTCGCTCAGCGCGCTGCGTAGCTGCTCAGCGGAGCCAGCCGATGACTTGAAGGTTTTATCCAGTGTTTCCAGCCCCTTCTCCAACTCCCGCTGGTCGGCCTGCTGGCCCTTTAGCTGCGCGCGCAGGGCCACAGCCTGCTTGGCGTACTCGGCATCGGCAATGGTGCCGGCCTTGCGCTGCTCGTTGAGCTGCTTTTGCCGGCCTTTCGTCTTGTCGATATCCAGCACCAGCGCGGCCAGCGAGTCGCGGATGAGCTTGGTTTCCTGCTTGTACTGCTCGTCATCGAGCCGGATTTCTAGTAGGATCTTTTCAGTCTGGTCAGCCATAGGGAGAAGGGAATGCGTCCGAAAACTCCTCCTTGAATCGTGCTAAACCAAACCCGCTAGCCCAAAAACGTAACCGGGTTGCCAAAAGCGTAACACAATTTCCCGCGCCTGTCAAACTGCTGGCACCGATTCTTCCGTTGCCGCCCCCATACGCGGGAATTTTGAGGCATGGCAGAGGCTAAAGTCTATATCTCGGGTCCGATTGTGGCTGACAGCGCCGAGGCTGAGGCCTGCGGCTATGGCTATCCCTATACCACGCTCGAAGACGTGACCATGCAGCTCGAATGGCAAAAGCCGTTCGACAGCGTGCGCGCCGTCATCAACTCGCCCGGCGGGCGCGTCGACGTGGGCCTGGGTATCTACGACTTCCTGCGTAGCCTGCCCGGCGTCACCATCACCACCGAGGCATTAGGGCAGTGCTCCAGTATTGCCACCGCTATCATGCTGGCGGGTAGCGTGCGTCTGATTCACCAGCACACCGTTTGCCTGGTACACCTGCCCCGCGGCGGCGTAATCGGAGCCACGGCTTCTGAGGCGCAAAAGTGGGCAAATGAGATGGCCGCCTGCCAGCAGAAGCTTATCGACCTCTACGTGGATCGTACTGGCCGCTCAGAAGCGGAGATGGCGGCCGTCATGGCAGAGGAGGTGGAGCAATCTGCGGAATCTATGCTGGCCCTGGGCTTTGCCACGCAGATTGTGCAGCCCGTCACGGCGCTGGCCATTGCCCCTCCTAAAACCGCACTTGTTCAACCTAAAACGGCCGCTGCCTCGTCAGATTCGGCCCTTACCACTATGGCCAACGAATTTAAAGACTTCCTCAAGTCCCTTAAAAACGCAGTTACCAACCTCGAAAAGGTGGCGACCACCAACCTCTCCGTCACGACCGTGGGTGGCGACTCGCTCACTATCGCCACCGGTGACCGGGACACCTACGCCGAAGGCGACATGGTAACGGATGCGGCCGGCGCGAACGTGGCCGATGGCAGCTACGACCTGTCGGATGGCAACACCATCACCACGGCCGCTGGCGCTATCACCAGCATCGTGGCGACGACTACCGACACGGCCACAACAGACAGTGCCGACCCGGCCGACGTGACTGCCCTGGCCGAGGCCGTGGTGGCGCTCACCGGCGTGATGACCAACATGGCCAATGATATTTCGGCCCTGAAAAACGACCGCACCGCCATCACGAACCTGACCACGAAGGTGAATGCGCTGGTGAAGTCAGGTGGTAAGGTGAACCTCGACGACAACGCGGAGACGAAGACTACCAAGTCAGATACATCCGAGTCGATAAACCACCACGACGACGCGGCCAAGCGCCGCGAAGAGCGCGAAAAGAAAAAACACGGCCGCACGCTGTAGTCGCAGAAGGCCCTTCCTCTAAACCTTTTATTTCTCTAAAAAATGGCTAACACCATTCTCGACTACGGCTGGGTGAGCGGCAACGCGCCCTTCTACGGACCGGAAGAATTCCGCGCCTACATCCTTAAATCCATCATGGAAGACCCGTTGCTGACGGCCATCATGAAAATTGAGGATGGCATCAAGGCCAAGATGGACGTGGGCTTTGTGGGCCGCTTCGAAAAGGTCACGCACCTCGACCCTGGTTGCGGCGCGGAAGCCACCACCCCGCGCATTCCCTTCGACAAGCTCACCTGGGACCCGAAGCCGATGCTGGCCTGGATTAAGGAGTGCGCGTACGACCTGGACAGCACCTTCCTGGCCTGGGGCATGGACAATGGCTACAAGCGCGATGATTTGCAAAACACGCTCATCAAAATCAAGCGTGGTAGCCTGGTGCCCGGCGACGCGGGTACCGAAACCGCCGTTTCCTACTGGTCGGAGTTCGTGCAGGACATGTTCGTGTCGGCCATCAAGCGCGACATCTACCGCTTCGTACTGCTGGGCGATACCGCCATCACGGCCGCTAAGCTCACGAACGGCGAAGATGATGTGAAGAACTACAACGCCATCAACGGCCTGTTCCAGCAGGTCTTCAACGCCGGCCCCGACCTGCGCGCCTACGAGATTGCTGCGAACGTAGCAGATGACCAAACGCTACCCGCTGGCGAGTCCTACAAGATTTTCAAGGCATTGGTGAATGCTGCCGAAGGGGAGCTAGAGGGCGCCGACGACAAGATTCTGCTGTGCACCAGTTCCATTGCCGGCAACTGGGTCGACTACCGCGAGAGCAACGACAAGCTGGAAACCAGCTGGAAATTACAGGAAGGTGTGCTGGTGTCGCCCACGTTCCGCGGCGTGCCCATCATCAAGGTGCCCGACCTCGACAAGATTTTGAAGCGCGACTTCAAGTTGGAGGGCAAGGTAGACCTGCCCCACCGCGCCGTGCTCACTACTCGTGGCAACCTGCGCGCCGGCTTCGATAGCTACGACGCTGCCACCGAGGTAGACGCTTGGTACAATCGCGAAACCCGCTACACGCACATGCGCAGCATGTTCAAGTTCGACGCCAAAGTGATGACGTCCGACCTGATCGTGGCAGCCTACTAGGCTAGCCGCTCCGACTGCTTGAATAGGCCCGCCCACGCCGGGCGGGCCTTTTTTCTTTTTCAGCAACCTCTTTTTCTCTACGACTATGGCACTATCCTGTGGCCAACTCAAGCGCGGCTTGCCGCCCGTATGCGAGCCCGCCGCCGGCGGTCTGAGCACCAAGCTGGTATTGATCCGGAAGGATGATATCGTTTCCGCTACCCGCAACGCTACCGTGCGCAAGGGCGTGGCCCTAGCCTTGGCCGATACCAAGAAAGGCTTCCTCTTCCAGGGCCTGGCCGACAGCAACACGGCCCGCGTAACGCTGAGCCCCGGCAAGTACGGCCCGAAGTACAACCACGAAATTGATTTCGCTACGTTCGCCAACACGCCCGAAAACGTGGAGACGATTGAAGACCTGGCCAAGGACAAGGTAGTGGGGGTGATTCTGGCCAACGATGGCTACTACAAAATATACGGCCTCGGTGCCGGCCTGGGCCTAAGCAAGGACACCAGCGACACCAGCAACGAAGATTTGGGCGCCGGCTCGGAGCAAACGCTTTCCTCGACGAAAGAAGGTGGCCGCGAAGATTTCCTGATGGTGTTTGACGTGGAGGGTAATTACGACCCGGCCGCTACTAAGGCGCTGTTTGACAGCTTCTACGACGTTCCGGTAGCCGCTTAATTATCCGGTATTGCACGTGGCATATTCTAGTGAATTGGGTGAGTGGGTGAACCGCGCCAGTCAGCTTCGGCTGACTGGCGCCAGCCACGCTACCCCCTCGGAAATAGCCGCCGTGCACGCCGGTATCTGGCCCCGCGCCGAAGCCGTGCGCGTGACTTGCCCGCGGTGTTATGGCTCCGCCTACTTCCGCATTCTACGCTGGCTGGGCAGCCAGTCAACTCCTTCCACTTCAACCCCTACGACTATGGCTGAGGCCACCCAGACTTCCCCGAAGAAATATCAGTTCCACCAGGACACTACCAGCTACCGCCCCTTCGGTTCGCCGGTGGTGTATTCGAATGCTAACCTGACGGACACCATTGCCGGGCGCATTCTGACCGCTGATCCTTCGGCAGAAAAGCTATTCAAGGTGAATGAGTCGGTCGAAGTACCGCCCGTAGCCCTTACGCTGGCTGAGCAAACGGCAGAACTCGACAAGCTCAAGCGCGACGAACTGGACGCACTCTACCTGAGCGAAGTAGCCGACAGCGACCCCAAGGCCTTCGCCAATAAAGGCGACCTGATTGCCTCGTTGCTGCAGGTTCGTGCTACCCTGAAAAAGTAGTAGCCCGTGCCCCTGACCACGCAACAAGTGCAGAAGCAAGCTATTCGGGCGCAGGCACCCCTGCGCCCGAATATTGTGGTCTTCAACTCCAACGTCGACTATCAGCGCTGGGGAGATGATGACCGCTACCCGCAGCGCCTGATTGAGGCGTCAGCGGGCAGCGGGACGGCTTCGGTATGCGTGGATACGAAGGCGAAGTTTATCGAGGGCAATGGCTTCAACGACGAAACCTTCTACCAGGCGGAAATCAACGAAGATGGCGAAACCGTCGACGAGCTGTTCAGCATCAGCACGCAGGACACGTCGCAGCTGGAGGGCTACGCCCTGCTGGTAAACATCAACGGCAACGGCCATCCCTGCGAGGTATTTCGGGCGCCATTTGAAAAGTGGCGGCCCGATAAAAGCAGCCCGAAGCAGTACGCCTACCTGCTCAATCAGATCAGCGACCCCACCAAGGGCCGTCGCTACCGCAAAGCCGACGCGGTGAAGCATCCGGTGTTCAACCCCAGGGAAAAGCCGGAAGAGCGGGCAGCCCGCGCCAACGGCTGGAAGGATAAGGAGGGTAACCTGGTCGGGCTGAAAGGCTACCCGGGAGAGGTGTACTACTGGTGGCGTAAGCGCCCCGGCGCGCATCACCACCCGCGGCCCATCTACGACTCGGTGCTGGAGGATATCTACGCGGAGGCCCGGCTGAAGGTGAGTCGCCACGGTGACATTGCCGAGGGCTTCGGTGGCCAGGTGCAAATCACGGAGTACGGCAATGCCGACCCTTCGGATGAAGTGCTGGAGGCCAACGCCGCCAAATACGGCAACATGGTAGGCGAAAACCGCGCGCGGGTAACCGTGCAATACGCGACCAGCAAGGACGTGAAGCCCGACATCGACTCGCTACCTGCCCCCGATGCCAGCAAGCGCTACGCAACGGATGAGGAAGCCATCAAGGTCAACATCCGGGAAGTATTCCAGCTGCCCAGCGCGGTCATTGGCCGCGAAGTAGCTGGCAAGCTCGGCACCTCGGATGAGTTCGGCAACGCCGTGAAGTACGTGCAGCGCATGGTCATCAACCGGGAGCAGCGGGCGCTGGAGCGCGGCTACGAGGCCGTGTTTCGCACCTTCCAGCGCGCCGACGGCTCGCAGCCCTTCCTGCAACAGCAGGACTTCTCGATCCAAAACCTGACCCTGGAACAGGCCGCCAGCCTGACCACCGGGGCCAACAACACCGGCGCGAATGCAGCAGCTACTACTTCTTAAGGAAGACTTCGCGGCCTACGCGGATCTGCCCGACTCGCTGGACATGAAGCGGCTCACCCCGCACATACTGGCCGTGCAGCGCGCCCGCCTACGGCCCCTGCTGACGGAAAATCTTTACGACGAGCTGCTACGCCTGCAAAAGGATGGCACGCTAACGGAGCCCTACCTGAGCCTGCTGGCTAAGGTGGTGCCGGTGCTATGCCTGGCCTCGCTGGCCCGCTACATGCCGTTTGCGCAAGCCACCATCACCAGCAACAGCCTGGTGCGCAAGGACAGCCAGTACAGCACCGCACTGGAGGGCCGCGACCTGGCGCGCATGGCCACTATCTACGACAACGAAGCGCTGGGCTACGAGGTGGAGCTCAGCGCCTGGCTGTTAGCCCACGCCAAAGACTTTGGGGAGTTCTACCCCGCCAATACCTGTGGCTGCGGAAGCGCTGCCCCCGGCCGCACGCCCTCGGTGGTGGTGCAGCCCATTCGCCGCCCGAACGCTTACCGCTACCGCTAAGCTGCCCCGACACCTGCCCACTGCCACCGTGAAGCCTTGTGAATCCATGTCTGCTCTCGCTCTTCTGCTTTGCCTCTTCGCCGCCGGTAGTGGACACGCTGGCAGCGGTGGGGCGACTGCCCTCGCCCCCAGTGGACGTGAGCCAGCAGACCTTGCAAAACGATCTGTGGGCGTTCGTGAAGACGATGCCCCCATTTCTGGCCTTCTGCGCCATAGTGGTGTGGCTGCTACTCTACTTGTTCAAGAGCGAGGCCAAGGCCGCCGCCGTGCAGTTGGTCAGGTGGGTCATCGGCCTGGTGAAGGAGTCAACGGCCAGCCACAAGTCGCTGATGACGGTGCAGGAGCACGAAGCGCAGGCCGAACGGCAGGCCCGCCTGCACCAGTACACGCAGCATATTGCCGACCGGCTGGGCTGCGACCACGCCACGGTCTACGGCAGCAAGAACGGCGAGTACCTGAAAAATCAGGACTCTATCGAGAAGCTGTTCATGCTCTCGGAGGCCGTACCGAATGCCGCGCCCGACGCGCCCCGCTACATGCAGATTCAGCGCGAAATCTACGTCTCCGACATTGCCGGCCTGTGGCTGGCCGTGTGTCGCAACCCCTACGTGGTGCGCCAGCAGGGCGAGGCATTGGACGCCTTCACCAACCTGACCATGCGCCAGCGCCGCTACCGCACCATCGTGTGCGTGCTTATTACCAGTCCCTTGCCCGGTGGTGGCCGGCTGGTGCTGGGGCTGCTGAGCTGCGCCTGGAAGGGCTTTCACCTGCACCCGGCGGGCGAGCCCCCGCCGTGCGTGACGCCGCAGATGGAAGCGTTGCTGCAGCAGTTCCACGCCGACTTGTCCGACTTACTGGCCCCCTTACCGCACTAGCATGAGCAAACTCCTACTCATCCTGCGCAAGTCCTTTCAGGATGCCCGCGGCAACTACGACGGCAAGCTGCTCACCCTGGCCGGCTTTTCAGGGCTGGCCATGCTCCAGCTACCCATTGGCTGGATCTGGCAGCGCTGGATGCCCGAATACATCTGGAGCCCGCTGCTGCTATTTCTGGCCGCGGGCTTCGGAATTGACGCCTACGTGACGCGGGCCAAGATCAAAGCCGAGGCCGGGCCGGCGCTTGTCGAACAAGCCGACACGGTGAACGTGACCACTCAACCCGACCTACCACCATCAACACCCTAACCCGGTGATCAACCTCAACCCCTGGCTACCCTGGCCGGCCACGCTGGAGCACCGGGCCTACGACGTGCACCTGATCGGGCCGGACAATGCCGTGCTCTACAACATCTGGCCTACCAACAAGGGCCGCTTTTACAAGCCCGGCACCGGCTTCGTGCCTGAGCATATCATTCAGGCCGTGCGCCTGAGCATTGAACCCGAATCCAGCCGACTATGAAAAAGCCCTCTCTTACCCTCGCTGATTATAAGGCCGCCGCGCATGTGCTGGGCTGCGACGTAGCGGCCGTGCGCGCCGTAACCGCCGTTGAATCCAGTGGCCAGGGCTTCCTTGCCGATGGCCGCCTGGTGCTGCGCTTCGAGCCCCACATCTTTTCGCGCTACACCAAGGGACTCTTCGACGAGGCCTACCCGCACCTGTCCTACCCCCGCTGGGTAACGGGCTACCCCAAGTCCATCAACCACAGCTACGAGCTGTTTCGGGAAGCGGTAAGCCTGAGCCCCTACTACGCGGGCCTGAGCTGCAGCTACGGGTTATTTCAGGTAATGGGCTTCAACTTCACCACCTGCGGCTGCAAGACTTTCAAGGAGTTCTACCAAAAGATGGAGGAAAGCGAAGCCTCCCAGCTGCTGCTGTTCTGCCGCTACGTGCAGCTGGCCGGCCTCGACGACGAATTGCGCGACCACCGCTGGGCCAGCTTTGCCCGCGCCTGGAACGGCGCCCTCTACCAGCGCAACCGCTACGACCAGAAGCTAGCCCAGGCGCACGCCCGCTACGCATAGTCGCTTCACTCACTTCACTTATAAGCTAAGTACCATGTCCAACACAACCCGTTTTATCCTGATTGCCTTCGGTCTTGCTGCCTTCCTGGCGCTGTTCGTGGTGGATTTCAACGTGCACGGCGTGGCCACCTGGTGGTCGTACGTGACCTTCGCTGCAGGCTTTGCGAGCGTGATGGGCCTCGTAATTCGCGCCGCAGGCAACGTGGCCAACGATAGCAAGAAAGCCGACAACATCACCCGCAACGACTTCTTATGAACTGGTATCTACTTCTGCTACCAGCCTACGTGCTGGTGGATGCCTACGCCCAGGCCCACATCACCATGCTTTTCCGGCTCTACGTGCCGCCCGCCCATCAGGAGCTGATCAATCAGGTCCTGCACCGCGCCATACCGCTGCTCTACGTGCTGCTCACGGTGGCCGTGTGCCGCGGCTGGTGGCCTGGCTACGTGGTGGCGCTGCTGGTGCGGGTGGCGCTGTTTGACCCGGTGCTGAATCTGGTGAAGGGTGATTTCCTCTTCTATGTCGGTAGCAGTGCCTGGCTGGATAAGACGCTTCGTCAGCTCACGCCCGAGTCGGGTGGGGAGTTGGCCAGCGTGTTGCTGCGGGTGTTGGCGCTGGCTGGTGCTATCACACTCTTTTTTCTTCTGTAGCCATGACCCAGACCGAAAAAGACCGCAAGGTGCGCGTGCTCGATGCCCGCATTAAGCTGCTGCAAGCCCAGAAAGCCGACTTGCAGGCCCGGCCAGCTGATAAGCCCAAGCCCGCTACTAAGCCAAAGGCTAAGCCCGTGGTGAAGAAGAAAACCCCGAAACGTACGCCGAAACCATGAAACCATTCGCCTACCTCTTCTCCGTGCTCTGGCTGGCCCTGCTGCTGGTGTGCTGCTCTCCTGCCCTGCACAACGTGCTCGACCCACCGCCGGGCAAACGGCCGCCTACCAGTAGCCCCACCGACGAGGCCAGCGCCAACCCCGACAGCGCCGCCGCGCCCTGGGAGCAGCCGGCGGTGAAGGCCGCCCCGCTCAGCTGGGCCGAACGCCTGCGCCGGCTGACCCGCACCAACAAGCCATTGGCCGCTGCGTACGGGGTGCTACCCGGCAAGAAGGTGAAGAACAGCACTATCATTATCCAGACGGGCACCGGTAACGGTACGGGCACGGTAGGCGACACCAAGCTAAAGGGCAGCCAGATGGCTACCGACAGCAGCGTGCTCAACGTGGCCGGCACTGGTGGCAACATTGCGGCCACCAGGGGCAACGGCAACAGCACCGAACAGAAGCCGACCGTAACCACCGAGGAAGCTCCAGACTGGAAAGCTACCCTAGCCGGCCCCGTAGGCTGGGTGTTGGGGCTGGTGGCGCTGGCGGCCGTGGTGTACGGGGGCGTGCGCTACTACAGTTGGCGCAAGGCCCGCGCCCTGGTAGCCATCTTGCTGCTGGTGAGCCTAAGCCTGCCCGCCCTGAGCTGCACCCGGCGCGGCTACTCCTATAAGGAAGCCCGCCAAACGGAACGCAAGTACAACCGGGTTGTGCGCTACTATAAGCAGAAGAACCGCCGGGACACTAGAGAGCTACGGCGCTACAACCGCACGCACCGGCTACCGAATGCGAGTGCGGAACGGAAGTAGCTTCGCAAATAGCCTAGCAAAATTGAGAGGCTATTTGCGAAGCTTTTGACAAGTAGTTGCTATAGAAACGCCCCAGTCGGAGAGGTTGGGGCGTTTTTGCGTAAAAATAAATCGTAAATAAATAGCAATAATACTTGCTATGCCAAGAATATGTGTTATATTTGTATATACTCTAACAGCAAGTATTACCGCCATGTGCCAGTCTACTACCGCCGCCCCCGCCAAACGCACACAGGGAATGAACTGGCTGAGTCAACATAAAAGACTGGCTATTTACCTGCGCGACGGTTTATGCTGCGCGTACTGCGGCGCATCGGTAGAGCAGGGCACCAAGTTAACCCTCGACCACCTGACGCCCTACTCGCTGGGCGGTTCGAACAAAGAAACCAACTTGGTTACTTGCTGCCTGTCTTGCAACTCCGCTCGTGGCAACCGCGACGTGAAATCCTTCGCCGAGGGAGTCGCCGCCTACAAAGGCATCGAGGCTGGCGACATTCTCAAAGGCATCCGTAACCGCATTCGCCGGGTGCTGCCCTTGGCTGAAGCGAAGATGCTGGTTGCCCGTCGTGGCTCGTGTGCCAAGGCGATTGCCGAACTGAACTAAGACATTAAGATGAAGCTGAGGCCAAGCACGCATAAAAACCAAAACTTCCCGACTTCCGACTGACACGGATTGAACGTCTTGTTCAACAACTTCTACGCTGGCCCCGGAACGGCCAAAACTATATGCAATCCTTACAACTGCCCCGCATTCCCTACCTACGTTACGACTGGTTTAACTACGATTCCTTCCAGCGAGGAAAAGAAGTGGCTCGGGGAGAACACACCCGCTGCGACTATTGGCACGGCAGCAATGCCATCCGCGAAACAAGCAACTATTACTATCTGCTTGTAACTGGCTCTACATTCCATAGCGGCAGCTCTATTTTCATTCATCGCGTCTATAAGGTGGAAAAAGGGGCGCTGAACGGTGTAGACCTAACTCTACTGGTGAATGAGCTTGACAGTTTGCAGGCAGAGGATGGTGACCCGGATGAAAAAGCGGGGTTCCTTATAGAAGACCGTAACGACTGACCGCTACTAATGTTCACTATCCTCTCCACTTACGATGAATGGCACCCCGACTACGACCTGTACCCCGACGGGCGGGCGTGGTCGGGAACCTTCCCCACCTACGCCGCTACCTGGGCTGCCCTGGAAGCCTACTTACTGGCTCAGCAGTGGTCCCGCATCGGAGGCCACGACCCAACCGACCTAACGGGTTGTCTCGCGCCCTACGGCCATGCGAAAGCACTGATCTGCTACGGGGACACTACGATTCGCAACGACGCAGAAACCATTACGATAACGCAATTATGACCTTAAAAGAGAAACTAAACCATTCGGGAATGCGGATGGACTTCGTAGCGGAAAAGGTCGGAGTAGCCTACACCACCTTCTCGAAAATCCTGAACGGAAAACAACCCTACGTCAGTCCCGACTTAGCACAGCGCCTACACGAGTACCTAGATAGAAAGATCGTTGAGAATAACATTGAACTGGAATAACAAAGGCCAGTACGTCGAAGCCGCTGTGCTCTTTTACCAGCAGTCGCATGGCCCGCATATTTAACCCAGCTATTCTGCGCGGCAACTTGCGCCGCCTGCGGGTGCGGGCCGGACTTACTCAACCCCAGCTAGCCGAGCAGGTCGGCGTTACCTGGAGCAGTATTTCCGGCTACGAGTGCGGCAAGAACGTGCCCCCGCTTGTGGTACTCGTGCGGCTCGCGGACTGTCTCGACTGCAAGTTGGACGAACTGGTGTTGTACGAGATTCGATAAGCAAAAGGCCCCTACCCGCAACGGTAGGGGCCTTTTTTGTGAATACTCTTCAGAAATGAAGACTTTTTTTAATTAAAAATATAATTAAAAAACTACCCCGCCGCTTTCAAGTGCTCCGTAAATTCCGTCAGGAACGGCCGGCGCGAAGCCGTGATGCCCATGGTGGCCGCGCCTACTGATTGGCTAAGCGCAGTAAAATATCCGCATGACAGGGGTTGTCAAGGCTACAGAAGCAGGCTAAGTTTTTGCCGCGTAGCGCCGCAAGCCAATCGGGATCAGCAGCCAGCTTTTCTTGTGCATAAATCTTGAACCGTTCTACAGCCTCAGTATAAGCGGCCGCAGGCGTCCGTCCGTACTCAGGCTTTTCTACTGGATAGGGGTTACCCCACTTGCCCGGCCGGCAGACAGACACAGTATTGGCGGGCATCTTGAAGCCCTTTGCCCGACGGCGCTGAATGCGTATTGGTGTGGTAGGCTCTACTTCTGGCATAATATCTTTTCGTTTACCAAGTCGGTTTTGGCGTTGGCTTTCGCTTGCACACGGGCGACAATACCACCTGCCTGATTCAGTATAGCGTGAATTCTCTTCATTTCTTTCGTGTCCCTTTGCACAGGTTTTGTTTTGCTGCCTAGGGGCCCTTCCTTTTCTAGAGCAATCCATCATGTTCTCCTTTTGGGTGCCAGCAAAAAGATGGTTAGGGTTTACACAGCTAGGCACGTCACACTTGTGACAAATAAACAAGCCCGCTGGAATGGCGCCATTGTGAAGCTCGAAGCTAAAGCGGTGTGCTAAACGGTTTTTACAGTCCACCCCTAATGATCCATATCCATTCGGATCACGATAGCCAGTCCACAACCAGCATGCATCTGTCTTATTAACCCTGGACCAAAACCTTTCTTCTGCGGTTGCGAGCTTGCTAGCCATTATGCTTTATCTTTGCGGTGTAACATACCACAAAGATACCGCAAATAGACCGGAATGCAATGGCAACACAACGTAAAAAAACTTCATTTACTATCTCGCAACTAGCTGATAATCTACTGGCTGCCCTTTCTGATAAAAACGACAGATCAAAAGCCTCTATGCTGGAAGTGCTGATTAAAGAAGAGGCCAACAGGCAGGGTATTACGCTGTCTTTAAAAGAGCCCCCGACTCTTTAAGTTGTTCACTAAACACCTGTAAAAAGGGTCGGACTACACTCTTAATGCCTAGCGTTTCGGCGCCTAGGCATTTGCTCATTTCGTTGGTGACGGTTTCGGCTAGCACCTGCGCGTAGCTTTTTTCGGTGACGGTAATGGAGCGATGCCCCAGTACCCGCGACACAATGGTAATGGGCACGCCATCCTGTAGCAGAATCATGCCGGCGGTCTTACGGCCTACGTGCGTGGTCAGATGCTTTTCCATGCCCAGCATCGAAGCAATCTGCTTCAGGTGGCTGTTGAACTTTTGGTTGCTGAGCACGGGTAGCTGCTCGCCACCGTAGCGGGCCAGGATATCGGCCGCGGGCTTGAGTAGCGGCACAATAGCCGTGGTGCCGGTCTTTTGGCGCTGGATAACCAGGCGAATGGAGCCATCGCGTTGCGGCAGCAGGTGCCGAGAGCCGCGAAACTCGTACAAGTCGCGCCACGCCAGGCCCGTAAAGCAGGCGAAGGCAAAGCAATCCGCTACCCGCCGCAGGGCGGGGGAGGCAAACGGGTAGTTCCACAGCCGCACCAGCTCGACGGGCGTTAGGAATACCAGATCATCCGGCGGATCCAGCCGGGGGCGAAACTCGGCCAGTGGGTTCGACTCCAGCAGCTCGCGCTTCACGCACCAGCCCAGCAGCATCTTATACGTCTGCACGACTTTGAGCGCGTAGTTTTTCTTGCGGCCCTGCGCCCGCATCCACTGCACGAACTGCTCAGCGCGCACCACCCGAAACTCGCGGGGCCGAATTTCCAGCAGCCCCACGTCGCGTAGCCAGTTTTCCAGCAGCCCGCGGCGCACGCGGTCCGCCGTGACGCTCTCGGGGCTGAGCTGCCCGCGCACGGCCAGCTGAATGCGCTCGGCTATGAACTCGTCGAACACGCGGATCAGCGCCGCTTGCCGGGCCTGGGGCTTCTGGTACTGAAGCACCACCCGCTCGGGCGTGATGTACACGCCTTCGCTCTGCAAGTCGTTGAAGGCGTTGGTGAGGCCGGCCTTGATATTTTCCAGCGTGGCCTTCTCGGCTTTAACCTGCGCCGAACGGCCGCGTATTTCCTGCGCCTTGGCGTCCCAGCTACCCTTGGTGGTGTACACGCCGGTAGCAAAATCGAAGTCGGCGCCGTCCACCGTCACGCGGGCCGTGATGGTGCCGGGGCGGCTGGGCAGGGCCTCGTCTTTTAGAACCCCGCCGTGGGCGGCGCGGTTGGCCTTGGCTTCCTTGAGGGTAAGGGGCGCTTTTCTAAACCAGAATCGAACGCGCATATGGTGTCGTAATTTCATAGCAGTTTGCCTAATAAGGTTAGTAATGTACACTAACCTACGTGGCAAACCGCTTGTAACGGATACGTTGTAACTGAAACTTTCTGTTGCAACTGGCCTTGCAACGAGTTGGCAAACGCCCGGGCGGGGCCAAAAAAGCGGCTGGCGGGGCCTGGAAACGCAAAACGCCAGCCCGGTGGGGGGCTGGCGTTAGCTGCAAGAAACGCAGGTTGCAGAGGAGGAGGGATTCGAACCCCGCACTCTAACTACTTGGTTTCTTGCAGATTGCCAGCCGGCAAAGGGACATTGTAAGTAAAGTGGTAAACAACACCCCCGTTGCGGGCCCGCTGCGGACAAC
>Ga0210040_10001785_pt1 | contig 31705 bp, 23 predicted proteins | sample CryGeyCG12114_NA_FD_185462 | JGI IMG/M metagenome (GOLD analysis project Ga0210040, IMG submission 185462) | Groundwater microbial communities from aquifer - Crystal Geyser CG19_WC_8/21/14_NA (SPAdes) (version 2) | ecosystem: Environmental > Aquatic > Deep subsurface > Groundwater | place: USA...
CTCCCCTGTTTGTAAAACAAACAAATTTATCTAATGCACATAAAATTGTATTCAAGCCTTCATGATTGAGTAATAGTAAAACTCAAAACCGCTAAATATTATTTGCCATAGCGATTAACTGACTTCGAACCGGGAGGCATTTTTAGAACACGCTCATTCATATTAAGTGCATTATAGTTTAACAAATGGCGATATGGTGTTGTTGATGTATTATTTGTTGCACAATCTAAACTGAACAATTAGAGTCGATCTATAATACCAGGAAGAGAGCTTGAGTTAGAGAATCTCATTGTGGCTTTTGAACACATAATATATGTTGTATTGGTCCTGCAGTTTAGTTAGTTAGTTATGCATTACAAACTAAAAGTATGTACAATGCAGCATTTGGATTTCTATGGTTTTTTGAAAGAACATAGAGATCAATTGAGATTAATGTCTCCGTTTTGTACGAACACAATCGCATATTACTATTTTCGCTGCATCATCGCAAAACTTTGACATTTCAATGGAAGCAAATTGGCAGACATACTTGAAACTATTAGGGGATTGAAACTCATTGTTGGGACACAATAATAATGGAGAACATGATCTGCAATTTTGGTGTCTTTTTTCTCACAAACATTCCAAAGGTTATGATTTTGGAAATCTACAAATTATCGTTCTCCCGTTTTTATGTCTTGTTCTACATGAAATGCGAAAAGTGGTAAAAAATGAAAACAGAGACCTCATCATTAGTGAAATGTGGACTGCACACGATGAAATTGGGGGTACACACCTACACTTGATTGAGTCTTAACAAACTAACCAACTACTGGCTGCTAGGTTGTCAGTTATTTCAGTGGAGTCAACAAAATGGAAATCTGAGAAATATCTACTAATAAAAAATAAAAACAGTCTTTTGAGATGAAACGGTGTACACTATAATTGACAAGGGAAATATAATTACTGCTATTACTGTATGTGGTGGTCTATAGTCCCATTGTTTTGCTTTCTAAAAATGTTCTTTTTTCAAGCTTCATTAAACACATGGATTTTTGCTCACTCAGGTTTGATTATTATTTTTTCCACTTGACGTTATGAAACAACACCTAACATTGGCTGACAGTGACATGTACTATAGTTAGTTAGTTACAGCATTGCGCTGAGTAAATACAAAAGACGAAAGGAAGAGTTGTACACAGTTTCATAGTAAATTAAAGTCATCATGAGATTGACAACTGCTTTTTGTACCATTTGCCGGAAGGATAAGAAAGGAGTAGGAACAAATGGCATACAAAACTGGCAATTGGCAAATCCTCAGTCACTCGCTCACTGAAAATTCGATTTTCTGTACTTTCGTCGTCAAGTTTGCTCCCAATTTTTCATGCATGCATTGCATCCTCTGAGGAGCGAAAATGGATTTTGAAATCTCATGTATATATTGAGAGAGAGGCTAGTATTTTGGCTGTACCAGCTTGACGTCAATATGGAGCAATAAGTCTGTTTTTATGTAACGAAACGACATGAAATCCACTGCTTTCTTATTATCCTCCAAAGCATTACATAAATAACAAAGAAGTGCGCGTTTGAAATTCGTCTTCACACTGTTAGTAAGTTAGTTGGAGACTCGATAGTTTTAGTAATTACGTGCAATTGGTTTTGGCAAGCAGGTAGTCTTGTTTTCCAACTCTACGATAGATTATAAAAGATGCAATGTTAGTTACTCGCTGAAGAGGAGGAGAAAAAATCAATGTGCCGAATTGTCACACTTGTATTTTCAGCGAAAAAGAGAAATTGTCTTTTCGAAAGTGACAACGTCTTTCCTACAGCTGCGTTATGTCGAGTATCGAGTTTGAAGAAAATTCGAGCATGATATTAAAGTCCAAAATTATTTTTATTTTGTGAAACTGTATTTTTTTCGGCATTTTTTATGCTGAAATGACATTGCGAAAAATTTATGCATGTACCATTCTGCTTTATGCATTGTTGTATAAATATTTACTACATAATTTTCTATGTTTACTAAATTTCGCTTCGGGAAACTCAGCATGTACAAAGTAGTAATAATAATGTCACCCATATGCACATTACACAAAGATTCTTCTATTATAATGGGCGTCCAAGTTTTTTTACCCTTGTTACACGCGGAACTGATTAAGCTAATGATTTTATTTTTCAAATCTCATTTTATGACTGGCAGTAAAAACAGAGAACAACAAACGATGAGGAAAAACTCTTACTTTTTTATGCCATACTGAGAAGTCAGGGATCTTTACCTGGCACTGATTGAGCAGAGGCAGTGAAAACAAGATAACATTTTCACAAGTCTGCTGTAATCTGATTCTGTGTGCAGAAAACCAAACCATTTTGCTTATGAATTTAGTTAAAGAGTTAGTCAGAACTATAGAGCTGTTTTTTTTATTAGAAAACGTCACCATTGTCCTCAACAATTGAACATTTCTCGTCTTTTTATTATATACTTACGACTATTAACTAGCAAGATATCTATAATCTGTATCCAGTCAAACTTTCAAATTCAATCACACATGTACACTGCTAACTGTATAGCTAATTAGTAGAAATTCAGTACTAATAATAATAACGGTGTTTACTGTACATAAGAATTGATATTTGGCATCCCAGATTTCTCTATTTATGGGATGGAATGACAGCAAAATGATTTAATTCGTTAGCGTGTATCAGTTAGCTGCACATAACGTCAATTAAATTACTCTAATAATGACAAGGCTAACTATGTTTTATTAGGTAGGTCATCTGTCATTGTATTCCCATTGCCGGTAGTGGCGTAAACTAACTAACTAGCTAGCTAACTACAAATATAATAATTGTACTAGTTACATTGTTTGCTTTTTTGCCTCAAATGATGAATTCAAAAAGTTATTATCATTATGATGGAATGAAAAAAATAATGATCTAAGCCTAACAGCGTTTCCGGCTGTCCATTCCGTATTGTAACTTAATAAATTCAGTCAGTCAGTGCAGGATTGCAAAAAAATTAGAACGAGGCAAATGCTGTTAAATCACACAATTTTTATTAGAGCATGGAATTCAAGAAAAAATATATACCACATTTCCTCCCACCACTCGTTCATAACATTGTGTATAAATGTGCAGTATAATCCAGCTTATATTTCATAGTAATTCTCATATGTGCAAACGAGCTTGGCAATAATAATGTTTACTTCTGTATTTTGCTAAACACAGCTTGTTATGGCTTCTTAAACTGACATGGTGGCTGACTGTGCATTTGATATTCATTACAAAGTTAGCTTAGCATGATACTATGTTTAGTCAGCCACTATAGCTGATGTGATATGAATATTTAGCTTGCTTGGGACATGTTAATCATAACAAAACAATCATACAATACTACCAATCATGTCTGTTTGGTGCAATCAGCTTAACATTTGCTGATTAATTGCTTTACAGCCAATTACTTAATCAAACTTGGGGCCTAATTCGTTCCCCTTAAGCACTGTACTGGGTATTTAAATGTGCATTTATAAACTCACAAATAATTTATTGGCTGGGAGGGAGTCTCAAAATTATTGGAAGCCCATAATGATATCTGTATGCAATCAAAGGTCCTCCTAATTATTTGTGAATTGAGTGAGTGTTTCAAACTGTGTATATACCTTGAGCCCATTGGATACTTTTCCGCACATGATACAATAGTGATAACAGCCGAGAACAAAAATGGCAAAATATCTCATGAAATTCAGGTTAGTTGTATGTGGTTGTACTTTCCATATACAAAGGACACAAGAAGTCCTGTACACGCTCTGGGTGTTTTCTTATTGCCACCACTAAAAGTACTTACTAAGGTTACGTAGAATTTTCTGTGCACACAATATGCTATTTATGTAATGCTATATGTGTTTTGTATGCGTGGATCTTATGGCCCAGAGGAACTTTAATAGTTAGTTAGTTAGGTCCATTACTTTATATTATTATGCGGATGGAGAGGTGCAAAAGTAATATAATGTAATGCTGTGGGAGAACTTGCGTCAACGCAACTTTGTAACATTCCGTGCACATGATCCATTCTGGGAGAAAAAATATAAGAGATCTACAAAACCAACTTGTTGTTTTAGCAAATTCATGTTCGTGTTCTTATTATATACACTCAAAACCTAGGCTAAAAGATTCTTCGCCTTGAGAGGCGATGAGTGACTCTGAAAGTTTGCATGACTGATGAAATTATTCAAAAGAGATGTTGTAAACAGAGAGGTGAAGAAAAAAGAGCATTACAAAATGTATAATGCTCGTTAGTTACTTACTTTCAAGTGTATAAAAATGCCTTGAATTTTTTGGCCAACTAAAAGTTTTCTTTTGTGTGAATTCCTTTGATCATTACCGTTTTCAAAGGTTATCACTCATTTTTCTTACATCTTCACTCCATATCCGTCAATAGGAAATTAATTTGGCCTGTAAGATAATAATAATTCTTGTAGGCTACTATTCTTTCTTTGTATACGAACAATGGGAAAAACACATCTCCAAACAACAGGTTTGGTAAACCGAGCGATGAAAAAAGGCCAACTCTATCTACATAGTTAGTTAGTACAGGTGCATGATTCAACCCTGTGACTAAAACATCTTTTGCAACCAGTGTCTCCCGTTTTCACGGTCGATTTTATAACAATCGTTGACTGTATCATCATGATACAATACATATGCTGATCTTCAGTACTAGCTAACAAACTAACTAAATGTAACTATCATTTCGTTTGATTGACTCTAAGGGTTGCTTTAATGGGATGAGGCGAACCAAACTAAACTGCGTGTATAGTACACATTTGATATGCTCATAATTGGACTGAAACCCGGTCGTGAAGATCATCACAACAGCAGCCTGTGCACTGTGTACGGATTGCTTCATCAGTCCTTTGTCATCATCAAAGCGTATGAAAATGGCACGAAAGCTATGAGCAGATAATTTTAGATACATGAAGTCCTCTTGTGTTAAACTGTACAGAGATTTTTGCCCAACAAAGACACTCATGCTGATAAAGAATTACAAATTCCTTGTTTGCATCTGTATTTAGAATGTATCTGTTAGTTGCAATATAATAGCTAGTTTGTTAGTCCGTGGTATACAGCGTTTGAGATTTGCAATGGAACTAATTAACTAACCAACTTACTACCAAACTAAATATAACTGTCAGGCAGTAGTTAATTAGTTATGTGCGGATTCCCAAGATTGCGCTAAAAGTTATAATGGCCCCACTTGCTTGATGCTGATGCCATGCAGGGACTGTTTTTTTACGGTGCTAAAAGTGGGTCAGTGCATGACTTGGGACTATAATGTGCTCAGCCATGTGCGAGTAGTTCCATTATTGGAGACAAAATGAAATGGAAAATAGTTGAGTAAGATTTGTCGTTTTGTCTTCTACGTCCTCCCAAGTTGACGTGATTTCGTGAGGATCGGTATCTACAACTGCGCGAAACCATTATGTTAATTAGTGTTTCCATTTTTGTCCTGATGTGAGTTAACTGCGTTCAGAAGACCATGTTTGGAAAGTTTTTTTTTCTTTTTGCAGCCATGTGCGCATGTGCATCCGCAGTAGATAGGAACATGTTAGTTAGTCAGTTAGTTAAATTGATAAGTTAATGTGCCTTATGGTGGCGTATGGGTGGAGACGATGTTATCATTGGCCAACTCTAACTGCTATCGTCATTGTTAGCCGCAGTTTCACTGGCGTGTTGATTGATTTCTATAGAACTCTGACAGTTCATTATGCATGGAGAGATAATGGAAGGTGGAGGAAATATAGTGAGTTAGTACTTGCTGCTTGGAATAATTGAAAGAATTCCTAGGAGATGAGTTTTTTGGTATTACATTCATGTTTTGAAGTTTTTTTATGATGTCACGAACAGATTTTACAACTTGCTGTTGCAATGGGCTTGCCGAGGAATGACTAAATTGATTATGATGATATGCTAAATACATTGGGTCGTACATATATCCTGTGATAATTGGTGAGCGGTAGATTTTGTGTGAAATAGAATGATCGATTTGGTCTCTCATTTAGTTTTATCATGCATATAGAGTAGGGAAATTGATTGATTTTATAATCAAGAGTTAGTTGGTTAGCTAACTAACTAAGAGTGTGAAGTAATATTTTCAATATGCATTAAAAACTTACAAACGGATTGCGAGAGATTTCGTTTTTGTTCAATTTTTCATTTCCAACTTGTTAATTTGTAGATTGTGAAGGATCATGATTGTTGAAAAGCGGTCCTGTGGAACGGTCACACTGAACGGTTCATTGTTTTTGTTTATTTATGCTTAACCAGGTATGGGATTGTCTAAATAGCTTCTCTCTTTGCTCTGTCATGACATGTGCCCAAGAATTTTAGCATGCATGTGATCGTTATACTACAACACTTTCCTTTCGTCAAGTCACAAAATAAAATATGAATTCACTCTGTAGCCATTTATTCCGCTGGTACAATTGTGTTGCAATAATAAATTCTATAGCAAGAGGAACTGATGGGTTCAAAACTGACTGACTAGATGGTGGCATTACAATACAGTTAAATATAAGCACTACAACTAGTGTAACAAGTCCGTCTGCGTCCTTATTTCCTTTTCCATAATATCATACTATGATTAAAAGTGACTGTTGTCGTGTTCTTAATCAAGATCGTGTGCACAATTTTACCATGATCATCGTTTTTTAACTTTCAAGTTGAATACTAATGATAAACGGTTCTTGAACATATTACTAGATAGGAGAGATGTAAAATCCTGCTTACTAGTTGAAAGAGGGTTCTTCAGTTGTCATGTTCCTTCATTCTATAGTTGAAACTCATCATGGATAATAATATATGTTAATGTAAATAACTATAACTGCATTCTTACATGCCCAGTCAACTAACTAACTGGTTGAAAGGAAATCCAAGAGAATGAAATACATATTTGGCACACGGTTAAGCAGTAAAATGTTGACCGTGCAAATATTCAGTTGACAAATGGTAACTATAAGTAAGTTATTCATCATGTGGTACAGCTATAGCAAGCTTGTATCTTGTCATTTTAAAATAGATGACCATAACTGATAGAGAAAAAGATGGGACAGCATGGTAAGGAAGTAAAAGTGAAACTTTTACTGCCCATGTTATGCATTTTTTTCGTTCTCAATTGTCTCATAGGATATGAATGAACGTTCATTGACAGAGAGTATTTAGTGCTGAAATATAATAATTGCAAAAATAGCATTGGGATTGAGGGGAAAAAATAGGAAGACCTTGAGCAGATATGAAATCCATTTATTCATGGTAGCTGTAGTTAGTTGGTTAGTTACTACGGGGGTAGCCCAAAATAAGATATTAGGGAGGCATAAATGCAAGCCACCTGGGATTTTTTGTCACTTATGATGATGTACAAAAATGATGTGCAAAAACATGGACACCAAATTGTTTGGTCGGTTACTAACTAACTGTCTATGTATAACTAACCATTATAGAGATTTATAGTGACATGAAAGTTGCAATAAATACGCTCAACATATTTGCTTGTTGGTTTGCAAAAATTGGATCCCAATGCCATTCTTCTTTTGTATAACAGTCAATGAAATTATGAAGTCTGTAAATCCTACAGTTTTGCTTTTGTTGTTTGCCCAATGTTATTTATGAAGTAGCAATTTTTTTACTGATCTTCACAGGATGCTTTTTTTGAATGGTAGCAAACTAAAATACAAGGTTGAAGTTGTATCTAACTGCGTCCATTGTTTTCTGCTATTGAGTGAAAAAAAGTAAATTGGCGTATTACATTTTACAGTTACTGGTGGTCCAACACTGGTCAAATATTTACTTTCTGACTATCTGACTCTATACAATTTATCTAACAATACAATGGACGTAAAGCGTGCGTGGGGTAATTAACAGAACAATAATTAATACACTTGTAGTTAGTTGGTTCGTATCGTTGTCAATCCCTTCCTAGCCTATGGGTGTATGATGGATGTTCTAATTACCATAACCAAAGCTAGTTATTACAGCCTCAGTGTTTATTATTATGAACAGTGGGGAGTTTGAAACTATAGTTGGTCAATGTCAGTCAGCTTGCCCTTTAAATTTGCATTTCGCTAGCTAAATATTACGATGAGCTTACCACATAAACTTCTCTTTATGTCCGCTTTGTGCTATTGAATAGTGTAATGAATGGCTACAAGTGTATGACTCAAGTTTGTTTTTCCTTTTTGATGACGATGACGCCACATTTGGGCGAGAGACACAGATTATGTATTTTCACAGTATGAACACTGAAAAGAAACTTTGAAGAATGAACATGCGGAATTTATTTGTACGAATCTCACGTACTTGGTCTTCATGCTTCGTCTTTAAATCGATCCATACAGAAATGATTAGAATTAAGTCATTACTTTTTATGAATGCATAATTATAGTCAAACTATAAGGGAATCTATGAACAAAATTTCCTATTGACACGTACTCCAGTCCTGTAGCTGCATATGGAAAAGTTCTGCTGGACTCAAAGTTTACCATTGGGTAGTTCTGACGCCGCATTGGGTATCATTTTTATTAGCCTTCTTGTTTGCAATTGATACGAAACAGTAAAATGAAATTCTTTAAATTTTCTTTGAAAGTGTATAAAGAAAGGACTATCTTAGAAAAAAAATCAACTTTAGCATTCATCATATATACTCCTCGTCCTCAATAACAGCGAACTGTTGAAGTGACTTCGTGCATCTACAACATTATAAAAAAATACAACGTGTGGATTGCGAGCTCATAATGGCATGTCTCACGACTTTAAATAGTATAATATTTGAGATTCTGCGTTCACTAACGAACTGCAAATCAGGATTAAGTAATTGCGTCAAAAAAGGCCATGAAATCATCCATCCAACTGAAAAAGGGATACACCTTTAAAAGAGCTCGTGGGCAGTTCCGTGTTCGGTACCATTTATCACTACGGCCAAAGTCACCAACGAAAACCAGCATTTCCTAAGCCAGTTAGTTCTATATCGTTTATAGTTAGTTAGTTTTTTAGTCAGTTTTTATTACCACTCACTTCAGTTTTGATGGTAGTTAACTGTGATGTGATATTAATTCATAGATTCTATATGGTCTGGGGGGCTACCAGATTCTATTTCACTTCGTTTGGGAGAAGATAAAGATTTTTTGGGTCCACCAGTGCCAGTCCACACCTAAAAATCCTAATAGTAGTATGCAATAGCGTAGTAAGCAATTTTATGACAGAATGGGGTAGGGCAAGTGACTGAATCGTCTAATAATCCCCCATTTTGTCCATTTATTGTGGAAGACACTAGACTAAACACCTACAAGTTTACCGTCACAAAAAGCAAGTAATAATGAGGAAGGGTTACAAAGGGGAAAAATGTATGCTAGTTTCGTGAATTTTCAACTGCTTTGCTATATTATGTTATTACCTTGTGTCAAGAGATTAGATGATCAAGGTACCGTATAATAATTTTGCAAAGAAATTCACCAACCGTATCTCCTGCGTTGAATGCAAGACTTATATGCAAAAAATGGTTTGCAAGAACAATATGGGAGTTTGGTTTTCTCATTTGCTATCATTACCACTGCAGTTTCACGTGTGAGAATGGTTTTTATGGCAATTTTTTTATTCCAGTAGGGAAAGGGATGGAGCTGCAACGTTTTGGTTCAAGAGGAGTTTTTTGTAAACAAGTGATGAATACACAAATAATGTGGTTGGGAGGGAATGATATCACTGATTTTGATGATAAAATAAGTTTGGCAAGAAAATTAACATGAATACAGCATTCAGTAATGAAGCTATTTCGAGATGATGACATGCGTATATTGTTAAGTATCCTCGAATTTGCATGAATGTAATCATAGTTGCCCCAGTCAGTAGCTTGCGTAGGAGGGATAACAAAGAAGTGATGAATCATTGATTTCACAGCTTTTTGGGATCTATAAAGTCAACACAATAAAGGCATTCATCTCTTTTGTTAGAATGGTAGGAAAATCTGCAATAATTTGTGATCAATACTTATCCAATATGATGGTATCAATGCAAACACCTGATCTGATTTCGAGAGTAATTTATTATGATCCTGGGATTTATAGCTCGAAAACATTGGAATCAGCACATGTTCCCGTTACCAAATCAGTCAGGCAAAATTGAGAAACCATATCTTTTATGTAACTTTTTTTTAGCGGATAGCCTGTGTGAATCTAGTTGAAATTGACAAGTTGATGATGCAAATTGTGTACACAAAGAACAAGCGCAGTATGATGGCTAAAAATTTAGGTTAATACAGAAAACAGTTTGCTATTTTTCCTTTCCCATCTTTGTTACCTACATGATTCTGTGAGGAGCATTGAATGTTATAGAGTGCAGAAGTTTGCCTTTTGCTTTGCATATGTATGAATTTGTGTATCGCTATAACTGTGTGACTTGGTTAATGCAACCAACTGTTCGGGAGATCAGTGTACAGGGGAGTGAAATTAAACAGTCTAAATTTTTGCGTTTTAATTTTTTCAGTCCTTGGAGCAAGAAAAATACCAGCTGAGACGAAAGTTGGAAGCCGATAAGATCGAAGCCTTAACCGATCATGAGTGCCGAGTTGCAGAATTGCAACTGGAAATCAATGATCTCCGACGATCCTTGGAGGAGCAACAAAGACTGATGAAAAGTACGGACAAAGAGAAAACCTCTCTTATCAATGAGTTAACAGAGCAGAATCAAAGGCTGACGGTGCAACTGAAAGAGGCTTCCTCCAAAGAGGAGTCTCTTACAAAGCAGTTACAATCTCTGAGAGATCAATTTTCCATACGAAAAATGGCTATGTCAGACCATGTGAGCCACTTGGAAAACTTACGAGAAGAGGTATCCTGATTTTCATGAATAATTTTTTTTTTAGTTGGGATGATGTTACATGTTATACTCGAGTATTTAATATTCTCATGCCCTCGTGCCGTATACACAGGATTACAATATGTTTATATTTTTTCAGATTTCCATCATTAGGACCCAAAAGAATGAATTGGAGAAGAAAATTGAGCTCATTATCACAGAGAAGGAAGGACTGTCTTGTAACTTCGATGATCAGTGTGATCGAATTTTCATGCTGGAGAAACAAAACCGAGAGAATGAGACACAACTCCTGAACAGTAGAATAGAAATGGATGAAATGAAGGCTGTGAACCATTCCTTGACCACAAGGTATGTGCTTGCAAATTATTTTTCAATATTTAATTTAATTTTTTCAACAAAAATAACCAGTGTATGTTGTTATATCATAGACTGGAGTTGTTAAACCGATCAGCAAACGTGAACCGGTCTCTTCTAAATGAGTTGGAACTCTCTGCAGATTTTCGGACCACTTCTGGACTCTCTGCAGCATCATCTGGTATTGGGGGAGAAGAGGATGAAATCGAATGTGACGACCCAAATGCCACATCCCATTTGAAAGAGGTAAGCAGGAAATCATGGTGCATGCAGCAGATTGCACCCTGACTTTAATACACAATTCAGATGTTCAGACGAACTATTTATTGCATCCATACAATATATTCTGTAGAACAATGTGATCGCTCTTCTCTAATAATGTATGATAAACAATGCTAATACTACATTCTATATTATTCACAGTTCAAGGATGAGATCTGGGTAGCATACTGTACTATCATGGCCATGTGCAATGAACTAAAAGGGATGAAATTCAAGTCAGCTGATGAAAGTGGAAGCACTAGCATGGAGACCTCATTGAATGACGCGTGCATCACAGTGAAAGTAAGCCCTGTATTTTCTTATCGTAGCGTAATCTTGAAAATACTGCATAGAAATATTTGATTTGAAGTCGTTGATGTATACATGGAGTCTAACATGCGACATGTTGAATATGTACAGCCTGGTCTGCTGAGCAATGGGTTAGACGAGTTGAAAAATTTGTTGAAAGAGTTGTCGACATTAGAAGGTTTAGAGAACGATGGGACAGCGAAAACACAACTGGAATTCGAAATGCGTTTACATTCCGCAGAAGAATCTTTAAATAAGACGCAAAGATTGTTGGCGGAGAAAACAGAAGAGAATAAGCGTCTAAAGGAACAATTGGACCAACTTACTAGTATATTTTAAAATTCAATGCGTTTAATTTATTTTATATCTCAGTCTATGCAAAACCAAGTATGTTAGAAATGAAAATATATTTTCTTCTCCAGGTCAACTGACAATACGTGAAGCCGAACTAAGGGCTGTAACCGAAGAAAGGGATAATGCCAGAAGGGACCTGAATGAAACTCATCTTGCCAAAGACGAAATTGTGAAGAAAGCGTGGGAATTACGGGATCAAGCTGTGCAAAGAAAAAATAAAGCGGAAATTGAAGTGGCCAGAACACGGATTGATATGATGCAAGTGAATAGTCAACTTATGGAAGCAATTCAACAAAAGGTTAAACTCAGTACACAGTTGGAGCAGTGGCAGGTCAGTAATCCCTTCGCATCGCACTATGGTCGAGCTCGAGACCAAAATTACTACGTGTATTACTAAACAACATTTTAAAAGAATGCTTTTTCTATGTGCAACACAGGTTGACATGCAGCAACTTTTAGATGAGCAAATGAAAACAAAAATGATCCAGGAAACAAATGAGAAGTCACAAAGAGCCACAAAGGAAACATCTCCGTCCTCATCACTGCTACTAGCAACCCTCAAAAAACGTTTCAAGTTTTAAAAAACACTGTTGGTAGCTTAAAATTTTTACAGTACACTTACTTATATATATTTAGTTCGCCATGCCTTATCTGTATATTTACGAATCTTGTTTATGCGCACTAAAAAAGAAATAATACCAGTCTTTCTTTACTAATTTTACTTAAGTATTATGTACAGTTAAAACAAAGAACTATAAATAATGTTTTTACTAAAAGATTTAACTATTATAATAACTCATAACGTGGTAAATGTGCCCTTACTAGTTTTAAGAACACGAATGAAAAAGATACCAAGGAATTAAACTTGTCAACGTGAATTTTAAAATTGGCCTACTGTTTTAAATTCTTGATCACTTTATTTATCTCGATTCAGTGCATCATAAATAACCTGTCTATAAATCCTCATTACATTTCGTATCACACTCACATATTGCTCAACGAAAGCTACGTACCATAAACTCCGTGTTCACCTGTATATACTCTGCAATTAATTGACTATAGCAAATACTATTTAGTATTTGCAATGCAATAGTGCAATAGTTTCAAAAGTAAGGAACAGCGTCTTTGATTATGCATGGATCACGCGAATGTACTGGGATCAAAGACTAAACATGTATTAATACTACGCCTGTATGTACAGTAATTTATATGGTAATGAACAATATTAATCATTAGCTAACCATAGCCGTTATCTATCATCATCATCCAATTTTTTTGACGGTTTGTCAAATGATGATAAATAGTTGGTGCTAAGATATCCTATAAGCATAAAAAGTGATCCTACAGCAAAAAGCACCATTTCTGCGTTCGTTTGCGACTCTTGGAATTCCTTCTTTTTCGACTGTAGTTCATGTTGGTTTCTTTCCTTCTCGCGACGAGTAAATGTATGGCTGTAATGTGATCTGGACCTAATGTTAAAAAAAATCATGTTCTCTTTACATTCAAGACTCATATGAGATTTGAACTTTAATGTTAAAAATTGAAAAAGACGTACCACTCATCATAGTTAAACACTGTGCTCCTACCGGTTTGAGGTACTTTAGATTTTCCTGGTGTTCTGGACTAAGATACAAAAAATAAACCGCAACTGACATTAATACAATTTTTTACGATGAATTGATGCACGAAATCACGTGTACAAATGCAATAAGCTACAGTAATCTATACTGCAGCCATACACCAAAACACACATACCTCGTAAAATGGTCTATTAGATGTCTGTTTCTCAGCTTCTGAGAAGACACTACTGTCCACGTCGTGTACAGAAGAAACACCGGGCGGTAAAAAACCTTTATCGTACAATCTTCTAAGTTTAATATTGCCTAAAACTTCATAAGCCGATGTGATTTCCCGAAACTGAGTCTCGGATCCCTTCAATCAAATTACAAAGTACAGTTTACAAATCAGACGAGACAAACAATACGTTATTGCTCAAACAAGTAGATAATCAAAAGATGCAAGCAAAAAACCTTGTTTTTGTCAGGATGGTACTTTAAGGACAGATTATAGTATGCTTTCTTAATATCAGCTTGAGTAGCTTTCGGCGTTAAGCCCAACGAATCATAATGGGTCCGATGAGCTTCCCTTAATATCATTCTCTAAAGCAACAAATAAGTAATTCATCTCAATCTGCTCCACTCATTCATCCATAAGAACATAAGGAATGTGTATAAAACCAAGTTAACCAAGTATTACTTACATGAATGCCTGGAATTCTTTTATGTGCATTTTTCAAACCGAACATTTGAATGCTTAATTACAGCAGCTAATGACAAAACTCAACACTTGTTTAGTGTCAAGTCTTGCGGGATTAAAATACACAAGAATCTTCGTGTTGTAATTCTATCGACATCAGATCGCAACTCAAATTGTAATCAATCAATAACCATAGCGAACTAACAATTAAATTAATGAAGGAGAAGGAGAGTTTAACACACACAATGGTTATATCAGCCAAGATTTTATAAATTTTTATTCCCGCGTAACATGATTGCTTTATGAGTTCAGAGTTTCTCCATAAATGAATACCAAAACCAGCAGGCACATGATCCTGGTCTACCAATCCTTACGAACAGGATTTGAAATTGTTTTTTATTGTTTGTTTGCAGATCCAAAAGTAAATAGTTCAATCTAAGTACTTGGATACAATTCTTACAATTTATCTAGTCAGTGAGATTTAGCATAATGGACAAATGTACTGTACGTATTAGCTGCATAGATTCGCACGATTTACTATTTTATTAAGGGCTATCGCTGTTGTAGTATAAATAACACTTTTTCGGATATTTTTGCATGCAGTGATGAACTTTCTGTATGATTGATTGAATTTCACCCGAAGGGAAATATTTGCTACACAAAGACATTCACCTATTAAACGACTGGCATTATGGGAAAAATTCTTCTTTTGTATAGTATGAACTAACAACACAAACAGGGAAATAATGTAACCTAAAATTTTTTACGATAGCGTCTAGCTCGTTCGCTAGTTAAAGATGGAGGTCGTGGCAGGGTGCCAAAAGTTGTCGACTTATTGAGGGATGTCCTAGGTATATATGGAGGAACTGGAAGTATATAACATACGATATTTCAATCCATAAGGACAAATAGGATAATACATTGTTATGATGAAAATATGCATGACATACAGGCTGTTGCACCACCAGCACTAGAGGGGCTGACACAGGTAACCCTTTGATTCAATCCTGCCTGAAAGCCTGCCACATATGCCGCCTTTTGCTTCCCATGATCTTCTGCTAGCCGAACTCTTAGAGGCTCCATGGAGCCGGGTATTTGAACATTATTTAATGCAAGGATGGCAGCACAAGCTTGTTCTCGTTTGTCATACCTAATACATAGAAAAAGTCATTTAAATACAATAAATAATTTCAATTCATATTCTAAATATGATATGTGCAATAGTGCAATTGTTGACAGCTATAGGGTCATTGGCATGGCATGATGAACTATAGTAATGAGGTACCGAAATTGGGTGCGGAGTTGTTAGTTGTGATATAGCGCAAATCAAGCTTGAGAAATTCAATATGAACTTCAAAAAATATTAGTTCACCATATGGTCGCAGGTCGCTAACTCTCACAGCATCAAAAAATGTATATTTTTAAAATTTTTACATAAATCTAAAATACACGCGTCACGCGTCACCAAAATTGAACAAACGGTAAGAGATTAATTTCGAAATTTTTCCCTTGCTATTTTCCATAAAAACCGAAAATTGATTCCCGATTTCCAAAATTTGTTTAATCCATCGTGACATATTTAAGCTTTAAAATTAGGAACTCTCCAGATGTTTTAGTTTTATTTAAAACTATTTCTCACATCAAAACTCCGCCACCCATTTACAACACGTCATTGCAAGTCAGAAACAAACCTAACGAAAGCAACTCCTCTCGGCAAATTTGTTATCTTGTCCCTCAAGAGATTTCTTTGTACGATATCACCATAAGGAGAAAATAACACATGAACATCTTCGTCTTTATATTCCCTTGGTAGATTTGTGACATACAAGTTGGTGTCTTTGATGTCATCAGAGGGTGCTCTGGCAAATGAAACTTTCAGTCTCTTAGTTCCAATATGCCTTTTGTTCATGATTCTTTGAGCCTCAATTGCAGCCCGTTCTCTCTTGAAATTCACAAATCCAAATCCATACGAGTACCCTGTCTGAAAAGGCAGTTAGCAGCAAGTTAAAGTTAAAAAAAGATTCATACCGACAAATGCTCCAATGCTAGTCCCGAAGGATTTAGAGTAAAATTTAGAGATTTAGATAAAACCTGCAGGTCTTTCATTATCTTCACACTTTCTACCGATCCAAACGGAATGAATAGATTGTATAAGCACCGATCGGTGAACTCTTGAGGCAGATAATTGACAATCAAATTCTTTTCGGTCACTTTGGTGCTAATTCTGGTACAACTTGAGAATTCCTCCAGGTCTTCTTGTTCTTGGATTCTAGCTTGACATAACAAGTGGTCTTGATCTCGCTTGGTCTTATTTTTCCTTTTCTTTTTAGCATCTCTGTCTCTTTGTTCTTGCAACAAATTTTTCTACAAAAAATTTTTCAATAAATTAAACTACCGTAAACGGTCATATTACCCTCGAGGTATGTTTTTCGTCAACTTTTCGGAGATAGTGGGGGATTATTTAAACAAGGAATTTTCATAATTTTTTTGGCACGAAGAATAATTGTTCTTTTGTTGAATCGCGTTATTTTATATGTTACCGTCCATTTAAAATTAGAGTGAACTAAAACTACTGCTTTTACAAACAGGCAATGAATATGGAACCTGTAGTTACATAGCACAGAGTGGTGTAGACTGTAGAGTAGAGCGTATTCTTTGAAACAGGTTACACACGCAGTGATATTTTTTACATTCATCTAAATAAGATAGGGGCAAGGAGTGTGCATTTTCTTGTGTATAAATTAATTAATTAGTTGTACAGTTAGTATAAGTATGCTATGCATGTGCGAATCATTTACAAATTGCTTAATCGGCATTATTTTTTAATTCGCACTTTAAAGAAAGCAGGACTTTTTTTCTTTCATCTCGCCATGAAAAATGTACGGCCAACTAATGTAAGGCTGGGTATAAGGTTAACTCATTAATGCAGGGGAGAAAGGGTATGATAGAGGATAGGAGTTCATTTTTTCGAGTGACCTTTCACCGGGGGAGTATTTGGGGGTGGGGATATGTTTGAATAGGGGATACACATGGATAAGCATTTACGGTCAATTCAAATTTAAAACGAGAGATAGTATAGCAGCTTGAGAAAGTAGCATGGAAATGCCTTTGAAAAAAATTTAAAAGGTAGATATGCTTGCAAAATTTAGTCATAAAATACAACAAATTTAATATTGTTTTATGCTTAACTGGAAATACCCGAAACGATTCCATCTGTGTTCTTCGGACTGGATAGTATTTATATTGGATGGATATAGACTTTATGATGATCAGACTAGTCAAAAGTCAATTAACAATAGCACTTCTGAAATTTATGACAGACACTGCTTTCAAAATCGCACTACTATACTATTGTGAGGGGAGTTAATGAAAGTAAATGTGATGGCCGCAGAGAGAGAGAAGGACACAATCACTATACTTTGGTAGTCGGAATTTCCGAGCCTCGGAAATACGACAAAGGTATGCAAGCTTTGTTAGGAATATGAAATTAATAACCCCTTTACCATGACAACATATAATCCCATCCACTATAAGGCAAGGCTACCAGCTTTATATTTAGTCTTTAATATAATATGGTATGATGTGGCATGTGTTTATAGGCTATGTGGGTATATTCTGTTTATAGTAATTCTCTTAGACAATAGTGACTTAATTAATATTATTGCAGCCATTAGCTTACTCTTTTCCGTCCTTTTTTTGGCCGTTGTTCTTCCGTTTCCAATTTTTTCAATTCCAGCCTTTGGGTCCAACAATTAACTACAGGCTCGTCGCCCATCTCAGCAACAAAAGTTCAGTACCACCATACAAATGGGAATGTCCGAAATATAATCTATACCTATGGCATAATATAATTTCAAATAAAATTGAAAAATATGTCACAAAACAAAATGTAAGCCTCCTCCCGTATCATGTAAATACAAAAATGTGAGTTTCCCTCTGCACCACAGGCTGAATCACATCAGGTTGCTACCGAGCTGCCCGTCTGTATATAGGTGAATTCTGTGTCTGTTTAGTGATGTAAGTTTACTCGCATCTGCTCCTGAGTGTGGAACAGGACTGCCCAACCCATAAGGAAAAGCGGAGCTACAATGATTTTGTGAGAACTTCAGGAGACCTGCACCGATGCATACCTGATCTAGTCTTTTCAGGACACTGTTCAATTTAAAAAAATCTAACGAACATATATTTTATTTGTCGGCAAATGGAAAAATTTAGTGAAATTACAGAAAACAGCTTCAATCTGTTGACGTAGAGCGGAAAAGGAGACTATTTTTTTCATTCAAAGTAAAGCAGAACTCTAAAAGTTTCAAGAAATTTGAAGTGGAATGACACTTGGTTTCTAAATGTATGCTTTTAGGCACCTGAAGTGACGCGGCGGAGAGTTCAAACATTTTTTAACCTTTACCCATATGCTACTTTTATCGCTGAAAAAAATATGTCCTTGCTGACTACGAACATACGAACTTTGAATTTTTTTAATTCAATTGAAACCGCATACTAATTGAAAATGTCAGCCTGTTATCACCACTAGGTTGTAATTTTTCGCATACCGCGACTATCAATTTTTTTTTCAAAATTTTTTAATTACTTTTAAACGATTCGTGATCAGTCAAAACGAAATACTGAATCGAAATTTGCAAATTCTGTTCTGAATTTCTAAAACACTTCATAAGAAGTATTTAGTCTTCCTTCATGTATAGTCTTGGCATTTTCAGCTAGCATGCGGTAACATGGGAGAGTCATATGCATTTGTGCGTATTTGACGTACTAGCTGAAAATGCCAAGACCATAACGATTTGTTTTTTACTTGAAGTATTCGAGAATCATGGAAAAATACTTCATAATATGTATTTGGGATCCAATGGACCAAAATTTTGTGCTTCATATTAAGTATTTGGGAGTCAATGGTTATGAAAAAAATACTTCTCAAAACGTCATCAAGTACATGGTAGCGTAAGGGTTAACTGAGCGGATCCCTCGTTTGGATCTGGATTTTAGCGGTGCTCACACTAACTGAGCTTACATCACTGGTTCTATGCCGTATGTAATCTGTGCAGAGGGCAGACTTATATAAAATTTTCTTGGCTGGTTATTGCTAGTGAGCAGAAGTGAGTAAGCGTGTGTGGTATTGCCACTGGCAATTGTGTTTGCATTCATTCATTTTCTATTAGTTTTTTGGCATTCAGAAAGTGATAATCAGTAGGGCATTAAGAGAGAAAAGGGCGATGCTTGAGTTGCAGGATTAATCATCAAGCTTACTGCTCCCAATTTTTTTACTGGATAGTTGATAAATGGTCGGGGTTGTATTGTACGGCATGAAAAACGGAAAAAATATCGAAGATCGTTGAGGCAAATTAACAAGAGTTGAATTTTGACCCAAAATCGTTGTAAGTTTTGAATAATTCTCGCTTTGTGAACCATGTTGTTAATTCGATCTAGAAGATGCTCTGTAAATCAATCGTTGATCTCACCATAGTACCAAGATCATTGGTCATGACAGAGCGCTGTACTCCATATCTCATGTAGATTAACCACTCGAATTCTTATATAATAATAATACATATTCCATTTGATTGTCATTCATCGTTTTCCACCTCGTTCCCCCTCCATTCCTGAATTTCCGATTTAATAAATTATTAATGCATTGAATTGATTTGTAATCCATTTCTTGATTTAACAGCGTGTGCTCAAACCCGTAGAAGTTATTGACGGTGGAGAAATTTCAGGTTTACTAACCCTATTTTGAACTCAGTCAAAAGTCAGTTTTCTTGCCAGGACTACTGTACTGAGTGAGTGGAAGGTAAAATATTTTGGTTTTGATGTATCGTCTGATTAAACTATTGATGGTTCGGTTTTAGAACTTGGGACACCTGAAAAATTTCTAAGTTTTTTCAAACACTATGTTTAGTTTAGGTTAGGTTAGGTTGCAATGTCGGTCAACATGGTGTTTGAAAAAACTTGGAAATTTTTCAGGTGTCCCAAGTTCTAAAACCGGACCCTATTGATATTGACCAGCCAACTTTAATTGTCAGATTTCCGGATTAAATTATTTGAAGTCTACCTCTGAGGATATAACAGACTTTGCAATGGGAACGCGTTCTCAAGTCCCACAAGCAAAAGAATACGATTATCTATTTAAACTCCTTATTATTGGTGATAGCGGTATGTTCGTCATTTTTTTACTCATTCTATTGATTGAATGAAAGGATTTATGATAAACAAACCATTTCTAATTGACTTTCTTCGTTGCAACAGGTGTAGGAAAAAGCGCCCTTCTAGTCCGATTTTCCGATAATATATTCACTACAAACTATATAACCACTATTGGCGTAGATTTCAAAATCAGAACTTTATGTATTAATGGAGAGCGGGTAAAACTTCAGATATGGGACACTGCTGGTCAGGAACGGTTCAGAACAATCACTTCCACGTAAGTGATTATGTAAAGAAGCTCATTATTGGTCCTGTGCTTGAGGGTGACACTTATTGTTTAACTGACTCACAGGTATTATCGTGGAACTCATGGTGTAATAATAGTGTATGATGTTACCAACGGAGAATCTTTTGCAAATGTCAAGCGATGGCTCCACGAAATTGACCAGAATTGTGAAATGGTATGCAAGGTTTTAGTAGGCAACAAAAATGACGATCCTTCTCGAAAAGTGGTATTGACAACCGATGCTCAGCGATTCGCAGATCAAATGGGAATTCCCTTGTTTGAAACAAGTGCTAAGGATAACATTAATGTTGAAGAGGTAATTTAAATCTTTTGCATTTATTGTTTAACACTACGGAGTAGAATTTCTCGTGCGTTAATTTTTCATTTCTGTTTTATTTAAAAAGTAACCCTGGTTTTGGTAAAAGGTTTTGTGAAATTGTTCGGTGATTTTTGTTAATAACGAAATCGATTTTAAATTCCAAATTGAGAGAATCATTTTTATGGTTGTCATACGCATTAAATTTCGGAGTTTGTTAAAGGAAATTTTGCCTGTTAAACAAAAAACAAACTCACTATTATAATTCATGTCAAAGTAAATTAAAAAAAAGTTACCCCATGTTATTCGGCTATTCCCGACAAATCGTCGATTTATACAAAGTAAGCCACTAAATCTGAAAAATGTTGTCGCAACAAAAATTTTCTCAGTTAAAACAAATTATTTGAAATAATTATTTGTTTACATTTTGTTGACAAAGAAACAACCAATGTCAAATAACCTACCGAAAAAAAATCCTTTTTTTCTGAAATGAACAATAAGGGCTAATAAAGTTTTTATGAAAAACAGGCAATAGTTAAACAAAAAAAGTGGACGATTTTGTAGTAATTACTAATCAAGTGAATTAAGTGTTTGGAATATTGTATATAGTATATCTATTTCTATGGTTTGGAACAGCAATATTTTATGTGAGTTTTAGTTTTCTAACCAATGCTCTTAATGACTGAATATGTGACTTTAGATGTTCATGGCAATTACCAAGCAAGTCCTCCAAGCCAGGAAAAGCAGTCAGAGGGCCTGTGATGATAACAAAGATACCCTGAACCTGACGAAACCAACATCCAGTAAGCCTGGTGGGGGAAAACACAAGAGCAAATGCTGTTAAAGTTAAAGAGAGTACATTTCTGTGTTATTCACTAATTAAATGCGATAGTTTTGGATAGGTCTTCCTGTTTGGAAATTATCTAGCTTTAGCTGGTATCATATTGAGTAAAATTTATCACGAAATTTTCTGTGAAAAAAGTCAAGTCCAAAGCGTTCCAGTTAATACTAGTATTTACAAGTAAATGTATTCTTTTGTATGACACTGATATAATTTGTAAGTTTAGAAGTGCGGTAGTGGATTTATATGACGTTCTTCGTTGTATTCATCTTATATGAACGCTTCTTGCATCGGAGTAATATCCAAATACAGTCTCGCTACTTCAGCTGTTTAATTACATCTTGTAATGCATGCTTCTGTATACAAATCCAAATACACCGTTTAATATGTGAGATCTGATTATAAATACCATGAGCACAAACAGCATGTTTTTCCTAACCGTTTTTCTTTTCGGTGTAACAAATTTTTTGAACGTATACTATGAAGATGGATTTTTGTTTCAGTTTTTCATATTTTACGAAAAACTTTCTTTTTACATGAGTTTGTTTGCAACGGGATATATGACAGAAATAGAGCTTTATTTAAATACAATTGAAAAACAAGACTGTTTGCGATATATTACCGTTGATTTTTGGTATCTAAGCCAATATTGTTTATGAAAGGTCATATTACATTGTACATGCTTAAGAAAAAGTACTGCTATAAGAAAAAGGTATGGTGTTTTCTTGACAAGATTGTGGCTGTGCCTTCTTGATGAACGTACTGGACTGTGAGGGGGACTAACAAGGTTATTTAGTGGATTAAATTCCTTTTGTTTTCATTTCTTCAACTTACTATGCTCGTAAAAATATATATATTTATATTTATGCAGTTGTTTATTTTCAGTGTGTTTGGTTTTTTAGTGAATGAAAAATTCTTATTTTTAGTCGTTTAAGTACTTTCATTGCTATCGCCATTAGACAAATTGATTAAGGTCAGTAGCTTCTACTTCAGATATTTACCTAAGTTACAACTTTTTTCAGTAACTCAAGTCTTGGAATATACCCGCGTATGCGAAAAATTGTGTTTTTTTAAAATGAAAAGTACGGAGCAATGTTACCTAAATAATGAAGTATACCGAAAGAGATAGGATTGAGATTAAAGAGTATGAAGTCATAGTTCATTTGATTTGTAATTGTATGAAGTAAATTAAGTTAATCTAAGATATTCTAAATACGCAGTCGTTGCCAAGGGAACCTTCCACAGACAGAATGCGTCTTTCTAGTTTTTATAGTTTAGTAGTTTATGTAATTAGTAAACTTTGAGACTACTGACCGAGGCACATAAATGTATCAGCTAATAGACGAGAAAGGAAATTAGTGGGAGAAAAGTGATGATGATGAAATGTACACATTTTGATTGATACCGTTCCGAGAATAGGTTAGACACAAAGTAAGGAGAAATTAAACCTGCCATTGGGTTACAGAATTGTAGGTTTCAGCCAATTCAATTGAAAAATGACTTTAAAAACTAGCAGATTTTATTGTATCCAAATATTTTTTATAATTACATAAATACGGACAGAGATTATATTTAATGAAAATGTTTAAGATCCTAAGACAGTTTGTTAAACTTTATTAACCTTATTTGATATGGAAAAATTAAACATTTCTCTGAGAGTATGCTTCTAGCTACTTAGCATCATAAAGAATTATACTTCCTGTTAAACATTTAATGTCCTGGAATATAGTAGTAGTTCACCTTAAAATGCTCTTAAATCCCGATTCCAATCATCCGTACTAACTAATATGAAATAAAAACGCTATATTTTGCAGGTCTCATGAGAGCAAAGTACATTCGCTTGGAATTTTATATTGTTTTTCAATGCTACAGACATGAAAAAATTATATTGCTAATAATAAAATAAGTCATGACATAAAATTTTTCACAAATCCCATGCAATTTAAAAACTGACAAACTTTAAAACTACCCTCGTTCCGTCCTTCCTGCTCTTAACAATTCAATTGAATTTCCACAATTCCATTACACAATGAACAAATGACTTGAGTTAGTTAACTTCATCACCCTTGTTCAGGCAAATTTGTCACCCACCATTCAGTCTTTGGTAATTTTTTCCTATCCTAAAATGATTTACTCTTTCCTCAACTTGAATACATTTTTTTCACATGTCCCTATAACCATGCTATACGGGAACTGTATACTACTCATTCCATTCGCCATTCACGCAGAACAGGAATACTCACAAACGTAACTAATTATCTGTTAGGCAACACACAACATGCGATTAGTAAAAGCTAGAAGACGGGCAAATGACTCGTGTTGAGACATCATGTCATCATCTGCCCCCAATAGATCCTTTCTTTAGGGAACTGATGAGAACAACCTATAAACTACATTCTCCACACCCATGCCAACAACACATGACATCACCATAAGGGCTCCAATTAAGCTTTTCCAATCTGGAACTTCTCCAAAGATTGCCACCTGCAAAGAAAGGATATTCCGTATACTTCAGTTCAACATGTTCCAACAAAAAAAAATAGCACTCACATTCATATTCATGCAAATAAAATCAGTCCAACTAACTAACTAGTTATCCTTGCATCTTTATGTAGAGCATATGCATCTTAAAATTCTATTTATTCATTAGAAATGATGTTGCCAATGGCAAACCGCTGTCTTTTGTCATACGCGACAAAAGGAATTTTTCACAGTTAAAAATAACTTCAGTGTTTTTTAACGTAGTTGTACTGTCACTAACTAACTAATGCTATCAGATACATTAGCGCATGAATTCCCATGTGGCAGATTTTTTTTTGCAAACTTTAACTCCATTTCCTTAAGCACAACTATCTTTCATTACATTCTCCTCCTTACCTGCAAAACATAAGCGAGCACGATATCCATAGACCTGGTGACAGCCACTCGTCCAGCTCCTTCATGAGTCAAAGCGATGGCAACTAGAACTTGACCACTGAGTCCAAAAAGACCCACAAGGAAAATCAAACCCCAGTCTTCTATGGACTCGGTAGGAATGGCCAGTTCTCCAAATGAGAGCAATATGGTGCCACTAATCATCAAAGACCAAAATGAGAACTGGAACACGACGACGGACCAATGGACTTCTTTACATTTCCTCATAACTACTATGTTGATGGCGGTGAAGACGGTCCCACAAAGTGCGGCCCCATAACCCAACATGTTATACTCTTCGTGGGCCTGGCCAGAAAATATGAATGGTGGTTTCGTAATCAAAACTACTCCACTGACCAGAAGGCACACGATAAAAGTCCGATAGAATCCACATGGCTCACGTAACCAAATGTGGCTCATAACCATTACGAATACAGGGGAGCTGTGTAGTAACATAATATTTACATATATTTTCATGTCATTAGTTATTAGTTACTTTTAGATAGTTAGTATGCAGACGAGAGGGTATTATGAGACTGCTTTTATTGTTCTGTTTTGGTTACTCTTTCGGTGCATTTATTAGTTTCTATTATGGCAACGCAAGGAATTGGATGGTGGGATTTCACCTGAAAATTATTGTGGCAGCATCACCTAATGGGAGCATTCGAAATGCATAAAACAGCATGACCAATGTGGTTCCTCCCACGAGTCCTTGGACTACAAGTAGCAGTCGAGATCCCGGTGGTCCCACCACGTTTTCTTTTCTCCTTATGGCTACAGGCAGTGTGCATACAATCTGTGGGTAATTCATTCTCATTTTAATGAGCAGCTGCTTTTTTTAAGGATATTTGTATGATAGAGTTTTGCATGCATTATTGGGACTTTTAGCAAGGGGTTTTCTTTAAAAATAAAACTATTTGTCATTTGTCTTGATTTTTAATGATCTTTATCCGTAAATTAAGTAAACCGAAATATGAACTATTGAGAATACATTTTTATGCATTCAAGCAATTTTAAATGTGCTTTGACAATGCATATAAAACACTATAAGGTCGGAGAAAGCAGAAATGAGAATGTGCATCGAATGGTTTGGTTTGCATGGGTATACGACATTTTATGAATACTACATGCTCAAAAAATAAAAGTAAAAAGTAATGCACGCTTACTTGAAAAGTAGACCTAATCACAAGAAGAGCCATGGGATCTACATTGGTTAAGTATTTGACAGTGCTTGAACACAACGTAAAAAATACGCCGGAAATGAAAGCTAGAAAGACTCCCCAGAAGCTCGTCTTGTTGATGTCATGTTTTAACTTAGGAATGAGTGGAGTCGTCACAGATTCTCCATCACTATCAATTGAGCGGACCAATGGTGGATACATTGGATTCTGGATAGGTCTATTATTTCCATTAGCGATAATAACTTCCACTGGTCGTCCATTTGCAATGTATGCATCAGTTGCATTCCCTTTGGTGGCCTCATTTTCCGAACTATCCGAAGGCTTCGACGGAACCCGATCGAACTGTATATATTGAGGGATATAAGATTTTTCCACGCGACTCATTTTGATGAATTCAACTTGGGTGCTTAAATAAAACTAAAGAACATGTGGGGTTGTGTGTGCTATTTCTTTTTTATTTCTACCTAAAAGATTAATTTTCCCTTATTCATGAACTTACCATGTCTTCAAATATATGTCTTTTGTTATGGGCGACGTAGTTTAGCGAAAGTAAAACATCTGGAATAGTAATTAGGGGCTAATAATCCTGGGGAGCAAATTATTATTGACTTCTGGACTCTTATGGTCTTTCTATCTTTTTGGTGAATCAACTGAGATTTCATTAAGAATAGTCGCACAAACACACACAGATCCAAAATAATAATGTACATATGGGTTTGTAGATTCGTTACAAGCACATGCACTGTAGCATTGATTTCATTGACACAAACACATCTTTAATGGCACTACACGGGGTCCAATAAGGGCTTCATTATGCATTAAGTATTAACGACCATGTGAGTCTTAGCTTTTATCAACCAGTTGTTCTAACTAACTAAGTAAAAGTCAGTAAGTGAGTAAGTTAGTTACTAAATTATATATACGTAACAAAAAGTCAATAAAAGACAGGATCTATATTGTGTTGATAAGATTGTTAGCTTGGGACAAAAGGCGCATACTAATGCTTCTTCATCTGGGAGAAATGTGCAGATTATCTTAGCTAGTGTTGGGGGACAATATAAATTACGAGGATGATAGATGATCCAAGCTCTGTGTATTACGAAAGTCACGTTGACTTTGCATCAAATAATACGTCACAGCACACACACACACACACACAGTGGCAATAATAAAGGGTCTTGTCTTGCGTCAATAACATTAAAGTTCATTAGTTCATGAATTCATGTAAAAGCTGGTACGCTCCTGACTGAGAGTTTGAAATCTATTGAGCATAAGCAGATTAGAGTGCGGATACAACAAATGTGTCCAGGCAAGCAGTGCCGTTGACAAATTCTGCGAAATTCCGATACCCAACATGTGACAAGGAAAAACTAATTGTCTCCGTAGGAAAGTTGTCAATGAATGACAAGTTTGGTGCACAGGTGCTGATGACGGAGTCTTGGTTCTAAACGCATAGTTCCAATGAATTCTGCTCCAGTATCACGTTCAAGGAGAACAGCTAGTGAGCTGGCATACGTTCATGCAATCGAGAAGCCCTAAAATCGGGAATTAGGCTTTGAAGCGAAAATTTTCATCACCCCATATTATAGTAACATAGGAAAATGGTTTTCAAAATATCAGATAAGGAAAAAAAGGTTCAGTTCAGTATAATATTGTATGGAGTAACCAGCTATAGAGTGCATTGCGTGCATATTTTAGCGATAACATAATAGTATTTAGATTTTTGTTTCTGCCAAGCAAATTCAACTCTAAATGTGTAAGATACATTAAAAGTATAGTGTATCAGCAAAAAAATCTTTTGGCTTTTAAATTGTCACCACGCAGAATACTGTGAATGCAAGGAAGTCTGTGATGAAATTTTACAGAACAATGGGAGTTTAGAGAAGATTATATTTCTCAGAAAAATTTTAAACTGGGAAATATGCGAAAACGAGATAATTTTTCAATTTCCCGATTGTGTGCTCTAAAAAGAATCTGAATGACAGCCGACGCAGTGTATATTATAGATACATATTTCTATGATAACAGCTAACAAAACCCAATTTTTTCATTCCAAGTTTAATAATGTTTTTTTTTACACATTATTGATTCTTGTATCACGCGATTGCTTTAGCGTGTAATTGGATGAAATTCACATCGTAAAATGGAATAATGATTCCACTTTTTTTAAAGATGACAATCCAAAATCATACATCATCCACTTGTCTGTTACTTTTATTCTGTCATAAATCACCATAATCTACAGTGCACTGGATGACTGGATGCCACTGTGAACCTGAACAACAGACTGAATGTACGGTTATTATGCTTCCTTAAGAAATATGGTAGGGAAGAAGATAGGGGATTTCTAAATAAACAGCTTGTTCAGACAGTATCCTTATTAGTAAGCGAAAGTTATGTGAACTCTCTGCGTAAACTCAGTAAACTGTCGTACTGACGGAAACAATGACCCTGCAAAATTATAAATTTAAAAAAATACAGCTCTCACAATGTGTATCAAATGTATGTAAACTTCAAACTGTATCAATTTTCTTTAGTGACGAGAATTTCCAAAAAACAGATCGATCGTTTATCGATTTCAAACAACACCTGGGACCTGGGCCCAGCAATATTCTAAGCAAAATAATAAACGTTACCACAAAAGGGATTAAATACCATTCAAGCTGGATTCTTAAATATTCTGTGATGCTTTTCGAACTTACGAACAGATAACAACAAAACTGTATTTGAAACTGTATTAAAACGGCACTGGTAACGTTATTGAACCTAGCTGGGGCAAGTTAAGACATAAATACAAGCTCATATTCTGGAAAAAGACCTGTCTCGCTGTCTCATATTGATAACGCTACCGCTTACAGTCTTTTTGCTATGATTCCATTGTTATTTATACAGTAGGTATTTCCAGCTGAAATACAATAATAGTCCTCTACTAGACAGCTTGAAGCGTTTCGAATCATTCGACAATGACCAAAGGAAATACCAATAAGCAAACGACTGCACACTTGACATTTACAAATCAATGGTCTGGTATACACAAGGATCAATCCTCTTTTGTCATTCCTAGAGTGGAAATATGGAAACAAAGTTTTCTTAGGGAAATATAAAGCGGCTAAAGACAGCTAGAATTCTACTCAACAAATATTACAAGTGTTGGCAGTGGTATTTTAGGATATTCACAAGTTTTTGTATACACGAAGCGAATTCATGTCAGCGTCCAAACAACCAAACAACTATAATAGAGAAGCGTCAATGCATGATTTATTCACTTTTTGAGTTTGCAAAGAGCTAGTTAATTAGAATGTAAATCCTATAATTCCCCAGTTTATTTAACAGCTTGAATAATTTATCCAATCTTTATGCAAATCTTAAATCCCTTGTATAACCGGAACGCCATAGTCAGTGTTGGAAACCTTCTCTTGCATTTAAAAAGAACATGACTGCAGCATGGTCACCAACCTAGTTTATCTATCGGCAGCTCAAAATGGGATGTCAATAATCCCTCCATTTGTTTATCCTGTCAGCTAATATACATAAAGTTAAACTGTGTGCATTTGTAGCGGACCATTTAGTAAAATATATTTCAGTCTCTGTCAAGCATTTGTCTCGTGAAATCGTCTAATAAACCAAGTTAGTTAGTGAACTCAAAACTGATACATCAATCCACCAAAATATAAGCAAAATGGCTTGCAGATATTTTTTAATTTTTGTGGTCACCAGTGCCATTCTCCTGAGCGGTTGTTTATCGAGTGCAGAAAGTCCAACCGAAACAAAAGAAAGTCTTCACGTGAAGGACAAAGTTGTGATAGCTGGTGATGCTGAAAAAGGGAATTCTGAAACAAAATCGAACAATGCATCTTCTCAACCGCAAACCAGAGATGCGGGCTACCAGTATCCTCCTCCTCCTGCCCCATTGCCACCTCCAGCAATTCCTGTGTCTGTCCCTTCCTTTGGGTTCCCTGGTGCCTTCCCATTTGCTGGCTTCCCTGGAGCTGGATTTGATTTAGGTGGGGGACTGGGAGCAAGTGCAGGATTTGATTTGGGGTTAGGCGGTTACTATCCAGTCGTTGAAAAGGTGAAGTCAAAGTTCTCTTAGTAGCGATAGAGTTGGCCATGTCATTATGTTTTGAAATTAATGTGGTTTGGGAATGTAAATACTAAAGTCTGCTACATGTAGAAGTGAAAACATTAAATGTATATAGTACAGTATGGTGGATCGAACTCGTCTCATTGCATCCTTTATGCTACGAACGGGGATCTATAGCTATATTTAAATTGACGATGAGAGAAGAATGGGATTGCTTTGCAGAATGTTTAATCATCATGTTTTTATTGGGTACAAGAAGTATTAGTAACTCTATTCTAACTCTTTGTTCTTTTTGTAATTAATTGTGAGCAGCTGGTTGCTGTTGTCGGTGGCGGGATCCTGATTCTCTTGTTCCTTATATTAGTGAGCAAATTCCTGTTCAAAATTGGCGTCATCCCAGCAGATCTTTTTGGATTTGACTTTTCAACGGCTACGGCCAAAGCAGCGGCTGGAGCAATTGATATCGGACCAATACACGCTTCTGGGGCTGCATCTGGCTCTCTTGCAGTGGACGATCCTTTCCTCACACAGAGAGTTTACAAAGGAATTGACAGGCGATTTTAAGTGATACGAAGGAAACATGTCTAGCTAAAATTGAGACTATATAGTTCATTTTTTATGTGATTTTGCTTTGTAGTATTATTGGTGATAAGAGATACATGGGAAATAAGATGTTTTATATTGTCGGTATATAACACTATTTTGTGTTTAGCCTAACTACTGCTGTGATATTAAACCATTTTTAATCGTAATATTTAAATAAGTACAATATGAGGTCATTTAGAGTTTGAAACGACGCAATTTTTAACACCGTTCTTTGTTTCTGATTAATTGGAGAGGAATCTTGTTTTAGTAGTATTTATTTAGTGCATATTAATTTATAGGAAATATGCTAAGCGAACATTTCAAAGAACGTCAATATTAGTCGGTTACATGATGTAGTTTCACTTGAATAGTAATCTACATTGCTCAACCTATGTGATGAATATGCGATGAGAATAAACCTTTTGTACCAATTAGAATTTACGACCATTGTATAATACCTTGTTTGTGGTTGTTAGCTCGATATGAGAGTGCTTATAGAAAGCGTGCATCATTTAAATTATCGTTCATGCTAAATAAGGATCAAGGATGGAATGCTAATTGGAAAACAATGCACTTCAATCATCAAAAATGCATACAGTTTGTAAGCTTGCATTTGGTTCTAGTGGAGTATGCATTTGTCTGACTGACTGACTGACTGACTGACTCAGTGAGTTCATTTGACAACGGTACATAAGGTGGTAATTTTCAGCGGATCAATGGAAATCAAATAACTTTTAGCAATCTTATTCATTTCCGCATAGGCAGAGTATAGATAGACCCAACTATCACGACATAATTCACATGCATTCAAATTTTTCATAATCCGCGTGCCGTATGCACCAATTTTTAGCCCGGTACAGGGCTTATGTGATTGTGCTTATTTTTTTCTGTGTTTCCACGATAACTTTCGAACGCATCAACCGATTGACTTCAAATTTTGCACACCTTGAGATTGGGCAAAAGTAGGAAATGG
>Ga0210040_10001786_pt1 | contig 31704 bp, 26 predicted proteins | sample CryGeyCG12114_NA_FD_185462 | JGI IMG/M metagenome (GOLD analysis project Ga0210040, IMG submission 185462) | Groundwater microbial communities from aquifer - Crystal Geyser CG19_WC_8/21/14_NA (SPAdes) (version 2) | ecosystem: Environmental > Aquatic > Deep subsurface > Groundwater | place: USA...
GCCCGAGCGGCAGGTCCGGGCTCTCGCAGCGGGCCCGCACCGCGGGGTCGCGCAGCTGCACGACCCCGTGCTTCGGGCCGGTCTCCACGACCCAGGCGGGGAAGCGCTCGCCCACCCGCGGCGCGAGCACCAGGGCCTCGGCGAGGTCGACGCCGGCCCGCTCCAGCGCCTTGGCCGCCCGGTCGGCGGCCGCCATGACCGCGGGCAGCTCGGGCAGGGCCGCCCGCACGTCGCCGGGCACGGGCTCCCCCGCGACGAGCGCCACGCAGGTCTGCAGGACGTAGCGGTCGGCGAGGCGCCGCAGCGGCGCGGTCGCGTGGGCGTACGGCCCGCCGACGGCGCTGTGCGTGGACAGCTCGGGGGCGGCGCCGTCGAGGGCGGTGTAGCCGGCGCCGCGCAGCAGCCGGGCCGCGAGCACGAGCAGCGCCGCAGCAGGGGGGTCGTGCGGGTCCAGGGCCGAGACCACCTCCCCGTACCCGGCGCCCTCCGGCCAGGACAGGCCGAGGGCGAGCGCGCTGCGGCGCAGGGAGGCCACGTCCTCGGGCTCCGGCGGCGGCATCGTGCGCAGCAGCCCGATCCCGCCCTCGAGCATCACCCGGGCCGCGGCGGCTCCGGTGAGCAGGCTCACCTGGGCGTTCCAGCCCTCCGCGGGCAGCGGGGCCCGCAGGGTGAGCACCAGCGCTCCGCCGGCGCCGATCTCCACCTCCTGCTCCAGCGAGGGCAGGTCGACCGCGCCGCGGCCGCGGGCCACCTGCTGGCGCAGCTGCCCCACCTCGCGGAGCAGCAGCAGCTGCTCGTCGTCCGTGCCGGCCTCGACCGCGGCCTGCACCTCGACGTAAGACAGCCGGCGCACCGAGCGCACGCGTGCCCGCCGGACGTCGACGGAGGTGAGCTCGCCCGCGGCGTCCAGCAGCAGGTCCCACACGACGGCCGGCCGGACCTGCTCGGGCAGCAGGCTGGCGGCGTCCTCGCCCAGCACCGGGGGGTGCAGCGGGACGCGCACGTCGGGCGCGTACAGCGTCTCGCCACGGCGGCGGACCTCGGCGTCCAGCGCGCCGCCGGGCTGCACGAAGGCGGCCACGTCGGCGATGGCGTAGCGCACCCGGTAGCCGCCGTCGGCCCGCTCCAGGTGCAGCGCCTGGTCCAGGTCGCGGCTGCCCTCGGGGTCGACCGTGAGGAAGGGCAGCGGCGTCAGGTCCAGCTCCGGCAGCTGCGGCCGGGCTGCGGCGGCGGCCGCCTCGGCGAGCGCGGCCACGGAGAACTCCTCGACGACGCCCAGCTCGCGGCGCAGGTCGGCGAAGCTCGGCGAGCCGGCCGCCGGGTCGGGCGCGGGCAGGACGACGCGGAGGGCGGGCACGTCGGCAGCATGCCCGGGCAGCGCCCTGACCAGGCCGGCGGGTCGGGCGGCGGGTCAGGCCGGCGGGGCGCCCTCGCACGTCAGCGCCGCCCACACCGTCTTGCCGGCCGGACCGGGCCGTACGCCGGTGGCCGCCGAGAGCTCCTCGACGAGGTGCATCCCCCGGCCGCTCTCGGCGCCGGGCTCGGCGTCCCGCCGCACGGGGTGGCCGGTGCTGCCGTCGCCGACCGCGACCAGGACCTCGTGCGGCCCCTGCCCGAGCTCGACGACGACCGGCGGGGCGCCGTGCCGGACGGCGTTGCTGACCAGCTCGGTCACGACCAGCGCCAGGTCGTCGACCAGGGCCGCGTGACCGTGCTCGCGGGCCCAGGCGGTGGCGGCGGCGCGCGCAGCGGCGGGCCCGCCGAGGCTGGAGGGGACCGCCACGCGCTCGCGCGGCGCGTCGGGCCGGTCGTCGACGTGGGCGAGCGCGGCCTCGGGGTCGGGCAGCACGCCGAGGCGGGCCGCGTGCTCCGGCGGGACGCCGCACACCACGAGCGACGGCCGCGGCCAGCCGCCTGCCGCGGCCCGCAGGTCCAGCAGGGTCCCGAGCAGGCGCTCGTCGAGGGGACCCGCCGCGCGCAGGTCCAGGACGACCCCGCGCAGGGACGCCCCGAGCGCCGCGGTGAGCACGCTCGCGAGCGTGTCCACGTCCGGCCCGTCGACGGGGCCCTGGACGCAGACGACCCCGATCCCTGCACGCAGCTGCTGCCGGACGAGCACGGACACCTCGCGGACAGGAGCGGGTCCGGGGCGGAGTCAGGGCGCCGGCGGTCACTCTCCTCCTCCCACCGATCCACGCTGCGCAACCGTGTTCGGCGGACAGGGCGCTCAGCCGAGCGGCGGCACCAGGGCGCTGTGGCCGGTGAGGATCAGGCTGCCGAGCACCAGGGAGGCGAGGCCGGTGAGCAGGCCCAGGCCCATCTGCACCCGCGGTGAGCGGCGCGCGCCGAGCAGGCCGGACAGCCACGCGGCGGCGATCCCGAGGTCGGCCACGACCAGGCCGGCGACGAAGGCGAGCAGGACGACGGTGGCGGCGGACCGCGACCCGGCCGCGCCGGCGCTCGCGAAGAGCACGACCTGGGTCGGGGTCTCGGCCCCGGTGCCGTGCAGGAGGCCGACGAGGAAGGCCCCCCGGCGGTCGACGTCCGCGGTCGCGACCGGCAGCTCCCGGCGGCGGGCCCGTGCCCAGCCGCGGCGCAGCCCGCCGACGACCAGCCCCACCCGGCCGGTGTAGCGGTAGTCGGTGCGGTAGCGGCCGAGCTGGTAGAGCACGACGGCGCCGAGCACGACGAGCGTGGTGCCGACGAGGTAGCCGAACAGGTCGTCCAGGCCGGCGGGCAGGCCGAGCCCGAGGGCGAGCACCAGCATGCCGAACACGAACAGCACCAGCCCGTGCCCCGTGCAGTACCAGAACGCGAGCCCCGTGCCCCGCCGGGCGTGCCGGTGCGGGCGGGCCCGGTCGTCCGGCCGCGGCGCCGTCAGGTCGGTGATGGCGGCGATGTGGTCCCAGTCGAGCCCGTGGCGGGCACCCAGCGCGAAGCTGGTGCCGGCGAGGGCGAGGGGCAGGGCGTCCAGCAGCAAGTTCCGGCTCTTCCTCGTGGGCGGAGGTGCGTGCGAGTCGGCCCTGTGCCGTCGGCGATCTGGCTCGCCGCCCTCGAGGGGCGGACGTCAGTAGCGCACCTGCACCGGACTCCCACCGGACTTCCCCGACGGCTCGGGTCAGGCGGCCGACCCTACCGGGCGAGCCGGCCCACGAGGCGCCGGGTGAGGGCGGCCGGCAGCGCCCGTCCCCCTGCGGCGAACAGCCGCGCCTGCCGGCCCACCGGCCGGTGCGGCCCCCGCGCCCGGCTGCGCGGCGCCAGGGCCGCGGCGTGCACCGCGGCCGCCACGTCGTCGGCGCTCAGCCGCACTCCCAGGCTGCGCAGGCTCGCGAGGTCCCTGGCCTGCAGCAGCATGTCGGTGTCCACGAACAGCGGCAGGACGTCCACGACCCGTACGCCGTGCGGCTCCCACTCCAGGTCGAGCGCCTCGGTCAGCGCGCACACCGCCGCCTTCGTGGCCGAGTACGTCGCGAGGCCGGGCTGGCCGTACAGCGCGCTGGCCGAGGCCACGTTCACCACGCACCCGCCCCGGCGCAGGTGCGGCAGCGCGGCGGCGCACCCGTACAGCACGCCCGTGACGTTGACGTCGACCATCCGCGCCTGGGCCTGCGGGTCCAGCGCGGCGAACGGGCCGCTCACCAGCACCCCGGCGTTGTTCACGAGGACGTCCAGGGGCCCGACGGCCTCCAGGGCCTCCCGCCACGCCCGCGGGTCGGTCACGTCGAGGTGCCGGGCCCGCACGCCGGGCGTGCGCTGCGCGAGCGCCTGCACGCCCGCCAGGTCGAGGTCGCCGGCGTGCACCTCCCACCCGTCGGCGGCGAAGCGCCGCGCGACGGCGGCGCCGATGCCGCGCGCGGCGCCGGTCACGAGGACGCTGCGGCTCATGCCGGGACCGGCTCGCGGGCCGGCGCGAGCGCGAAGTCGGCCAGGCGCAGCCGCCGCAGCCGGAGCCGGAACTCCAGGGTGGAGCCCGGCCAGTTCTGGGTGTTGCGCCCGCTGGCGGTGAGGTACCAGCTGCGGCACCCGCCGGCGAAGACGGTGCCGCGCAGCCGGCGCTGCAGCTCGTCGTTGTACGCCGCCTGCACCTGCGGCCGGACGTCCATCCAGCCGCCGTGCCGCTGCAGGTGCCGCACCGCCTGGAGCACGTAGCGGAACTGGGCCTCCAGCATGAGCACGATCGAGTTGTGCCCGAGGTTGGTGTTGGGGCCGTACAGCACGAACAGGTTGGGGAAGCCGCTGACGACGGTGCCGAGGTGGGCCTCGGCGCCCTGCTCCCACGCCTGGGCAAGGGTGCGCCCGCCGCGTCCGGTCACCTGCATCGGCACCAGCAGGTCGGTGGCGGTGAACCCGGTCGCCAGCACCAGGGTGTCCACCTCGTGCACCGTCCCGTCGGCCGTCACCGGCCCGCGCGGCTCGACGCGCACCACCCGGTCGGTCACCACCCGGACGTGGGGCCGGGTGAGGGCGGGGTACCAGTCGTTGCTCTGCAGGATCCGCTTGCAGCCGAGGGGGTCCGTCGGGGTCAGCGCAGCCCGCAGCCCCGGCTCGCGGACCTGCGTCGCGAGGTACCTGCGGAAGCGCACCTCGAGCCCCTTCATCAGCCGGGGCTCGGTGTTGAAGCCGAGGCTGCGCAGCTCGTTGGTCACGTACGTGCGCAGCCGGTCGGCGGACTGCAGCCCGGGCACCCGCGAGAACACCGCACGCCGGCGCGGGCCGTGCACCCGGTCCGGCTTGTGCACCACGTACGGCGCGGTGCGCTGGAACAGCGTGAGGGCGGCGACCTGCGGCACGATCTCGGGCACGAGCTGGATGGCGCTCGCCCCCGTGCCGAGCACGCCGACGCGCCGGCCGTGCAGGTCGTGCCCGTGGTCCCACCGGGCGGAGTGGAAGGCCCGGCCCGCGAAGCTCTCCAGGCCCGGGAGCGCCGGGAACGCCGGGCGGCTGAGCTGGCCGCAGGCGGCCACCAGCACGTCCGCCTCGTGCTCGTCGCCCGTCGACAGCTGCAGCCGCCAGCGCCCCCGCGCCTCGTCGAACGTCGCGGACAGCACCTCGACCCCGAACCGCACGTGCGGCAGGACGCCCTGCTCGCGCGCCACCCGGCGCAGGTAGTCGTGGATCTCCGCCTGTCCGGCGAACCGGCGCGACCAGGCGCTCTGCGGCGCGAAGGAGAACGAGTAGAGCGCCGACGGGACGTCGCAGGCCGCGCCCGGATAGGTGTTGTCGCGCCAGACACCCCCGACGTCCCGGTCCTTCTCGAACAGCACGAGGTCGGTGGTCCCGGCCCGCAGCAGCCGCGCCGCCATGCCGATGCCGCCGAAGCCCGTGCCCACCACCGCCACGCTGACCATGGCCAGACCCTACGGAGCGGCCGGCGCCGGCGCGACGCCCAGCTCCGCGCGCACGGCCAGGTGGTCGCTGCCGGGCAGCGCCTCCTCGTCGAGGTCGCAGACCGCGATCGCGCCGCCCGCGCCGTCCTTCACGAGCACGTGGTCGAGGTGCAGCACCGGCCGCCGCTGGGGCCAGGTGGGGGCCAGGCCGCGGCCGCGCTCCTCCGAGGCGTCCCGGACCCCGTCGCGCAGCAGCCGCCGGAACCCGGCGTGGTCGCGGCCGCTGTTGAGGTCACCGGCCAGCACCGCCGGGAGGTCGACCTGCTGCAGCTCGTCGGCCAGGGCGGCCATCGAGGTCCGCCAGGCGCCGCCGTACCGGGCCAGCGGCGGCAGGGGGTGCACCGCGAGCAGGCGCACGGGCACGCCTGCGACGTCCACCGTGGCCCGCGGCCAGAGCCGCCCCGACGAGGGCACCAGCGCCGGGTCGCGCAGCGGGAAGCGGCTCAGCAGGCCGACGGTCTCGGGCTCACCCGGCTGCCCGCCCGTGCGGTAGGGCAGGTCCTCGCCGAGGCCGGCGGCCAGCAGGCCGGCCATCCCGGCCACGGAGAGCTCGGGCACGACGAGCACGTCCGGCCGCAGCCGGCGCAGGGCGCGGCCGGCTGCGGCCGGGTCCGGGTTGCTGCGCAGCAGGTTGGCCGTCACGACGCGCAGCGGCGTGCCGGTGCAGGCGCGGGTGCTGCGGTGCAGCGCGGGCGCGACGAGCAGCAGGTGGGCGCCGACCAGGACGAGGGCGACCGCGGCGAGCCGGGTGTGGTGCCGCAGCGCCGCCCCGACCAGCAGGGGGTAGGCCGGCAGCAGCAGCAGGGGCAGCAGGCCCATCGCGAGCGCCGGGACGGCGCCCTCGTCCAGGCCGAGCAGCCGGCAGGCCAGGACCCCGAGCAGGGCGGCCGCGAGGCCCCAGGACAGGACGGGGCGGGCCGGCCGGTCGACGACCCGCGGGCGCCCGGGGCTCACGCGGCGCAGAGCAGCGACCACAGCGCCGCGACCAGCCGGTCGCTGCTGCGCCGGTCCCGCACGGCGACCCGGAAGTGCGCGGGCCCGAGCCCGGGGAAGGTGTCGCCGCGCCGCACGGCGATGCCCAGCCCCCGCAGCCGCTGCCGGACGTACGGGTGCCCGGGCGCCTCGCACAGCAGGAACGGCCCGCGGGAGCCGGGCGACACCTGCACGCCGAGGCCGGCGAGCGCGCGGGCCAGCCGCTCGCGCTCCACGTCCACCCCCGCGGCCGCCTGCTGCGCCTGCCGCACCGCCTCGGGGGTGCTGCAGGCCCGGGCCGCCGCCAGCGCGGGCGTCGAGACCGCCCACAGCGGCTGCACCTCGCGCAGCCGCGCCACCGTCCCCGGCGCCGCGAGCAGGTAGCCGACCCGCAGGCCCGCCAGCCCCCAGGTCTTCGTCAGGCTGCGCACCACGACCAGCCCCGGCAGGTCGCCCCGGCCGGCCAGCGAGCCCTGCTCCCCCGGGACGGCGTCCATGAACGCCTCGTCCACGACCACGGTGCGGCCCGGCCGGCAGAGCCGGGCGAGGTCCGGGTGCAGCACCCCGGTGGGGTTGGTGGGGTTGCCGACCACCACGAGGTCGGCCTGCTCCGGCACATCGCCGAGCAGGTACGGCGGGGCGAGCACGTGCCGGTGCACCTCGTGCCCGGCCGCCCGCAGCGCCGCCTCCGGCTCGGTGAACTGCGGGTGCACGACGACGGCGTGCGCGGGCCGCAGCGCCCGGGCGAGCAGCACGAAGGCCTCGGCCGCACCGGCGGTCAGCAGCACCTGCGCCGGGTCCCGGCCGTGCCGGGCCGCGACGGCGGCGGTGGCCGCGCGCGGGTCCGGGTAGGCCGCGAGCTCCGCCAGGCTGGCGGCGAGCACGTCGCGCAGCCAGGCCGGGGGCCCGGGCCGCACGTTGACGGCGAGGTCGAGCATCCCGGCGCGCACCTCGGCGTCGCCGTGGTGGCGCAGGTCGACCATCAGTGCGCGGCGCCGTGCGCGTGCCCGTGGCCGTGCCCGTGGCCGTGCGGGTGCGCCGGGTCGTCCGGGTGGTCGTGCGGGGTCTGCGGCGCCCCCTGCTTGTCCTCGAACCCTGGCAGCAGCACCCGGTAGGCGCAGGTGTCGCAGTTCATCCGCAGGTCGCCGCCCGCGATCTCCGACCAGCGCTCCACGACCAGCCGGGCCAGCCGCTCGCCGGGGCCGATGAGCCCCGCCACCCGCACGTCGACGTCGGGGTGCTCGCCGGCCCACGCCTGCGCCTGCGCGGTGATGCGGTCCGGCAGCACGCCGGCGAACAGGAAGTACGGCAGGACGACGACGCGGGAGAAGCCCAGCCGGCGGGCGCGCTCCAGACCGGCGGGGACCGACGGCTGGGCGAGGCTGATGAACGCGGTCTCCACCGTCCCGACCGCCCGGCCCTCCTGCAGCAGCCGGGCGGTCTTGGCGACCTCGGCGTTGGCGTCCGGGTCGGTGGCGCCGCGGCCCACGAGCACGACGGCGGTGTCCGCCCACTGCTCCCGGGGGACGACGGCCTCCAGCCGCTCCTCCAGCTCGGCGAGCAGCAGCGGGTGCGGCCCGAGCGGCCGGCCGTACCGGAACACCAGCCCCGGGTGCCGGCCGCGCTCGCGCTCGAGGGCAGCGGGGATGTCGCCCTTGCTGTGGCCGGCCGCGACCAGCACGAGCGGGACGACGTCGACCGTGCGGTGACCGGCCTCGACCAGCCGGCGCACCGCGTCCTGGATCGGTGGTGGGGCGAGCTCGAGGAAGCCGCCCTCCACGTCCGCGTGCGGGGCGAGCCCCGCGACGACCCCGACCAGGTCGCCGAACTCGGCGCACCCCCGGTCGCTCTTGGTGCCGTGACCGACGACGAGCAGCGCGGGGCGCACCTAGACCTCCTCGTAGAGCAGCGCGTTCAGCGCGGCCGCCGCCACCGCGGAGCCGCCCTTCTCGCTGGTGTTGGACACCTGCGGCAGCCCGCTGTCGCGCAGCGCCGCCTTGGACTCCGCGGCCCCGACGAACCCGACGGGCAGGCCGATGACCAGGGCGGGCTCGACGCCCAGCGCGAGCACCTCGTACAGCGCGGTCGGGGCGTTGCCCACCACCCACACCGCGCCCGGGCCGACCTCGTCGTACGCCATGCGGACGGCCGCCGCCGACCGGGTGAGCTGCGCGGTCGCCGCGGCCTCGCGCACCTTGCAGACGACCTGGCGGGAGGTGATGCCGGCGGCGACCATGTGCACGTCGGCCACGACCGGCGCCCCGGCGCGCAGGGCCGCCTGGGCGGCGCGCAGGTCGCGCTCGTCCAGGACGAGCTCGTCGACGTACGCGAGGTCGGCGCTGGCGTGCACGACCCGCTCCACGACCGCCCGCGTCAGCGGCGGCAGGCCTGAGGTGTCGACGCGGGACCGCAGGATCGCGTAGGACTCCTGCTCGATCGGGTGGATCACGCGAACCACTGCAGCTGCTCCCTCAGGCGGACGACCTCGCCGACGACCGTGGCGACCGGCGCGCGCAGGCCGGCCGCCGCGACGTCGTCCGCCAGGGCAGCGAGCGTGCTGACCACCACCCGCTGCTGCGGGGTGGTGCCCTGCTCGATGCACGCGGCCGGCGTGAGCGGGTCGCGCCCGTGGCGCACCAGGCCGGCCGTCAGCAGCGGGAGCCGGTCGTGGCCCATGAGGATGACGAGCGTCCCCGGGCCGCGGGCGAGCGCCTCCCAGCGCACCCGGCTGGCCGGGTCCTCGGGGTCCAGGTGGCCGGTGACGACGCAGACGTCCTGGGTGTGGCCGCGCGCGGTGACCGGGATGCCCGCGTACGCCGGAGCCGCGATGGCGCTCGTGATGCCGGGCACGACCTGGAAGCGGATGCCCTGCTCGACCAGCGCCTGCGCCTCCTCGCTGCCGCGCCCGAACACGAACGGGTCGCCGCCCTTGAGGCGCACGACGCGCTTGCCCGCCTGCGCGTGCTGGACGAGCTGCGCGTTGATCTCCTCCTGGCGCGGGGCGGTGCCGGTCCAGCTCGTCTTGCCCACGTCCACGACCTGCGCGCCGGGGCGCACGTGCGCCAGCACCTCCGGGGACACCAGGCGGTCGGTCAGGACGACGTCCGCCTCGCCCAGCAGCTGCGCGGCCCTGAGCGTCAGCAGCCCGGGGTCGCCGGGGCCCGCGCCGACCAGCGCCACCGTTCCCGGCGCCAGCCCGGGCTGCCCCGTCGTCCCGGCCTGGGCCGTCACAGGGCGCCCACCGGCAGCTCGAGCACGGCGTCCGCCGGGCACACCTCGACGCACTCGCCGCAGGAGGTGCAGCGGTCGGCGCGCACCACCAGCGGGAGCCCGACGACGATCGCGTGCTCCGGGCAGGTGAGCAGGCACGCGCCGCAGGCGGTGCAGCTGTCGAGCACGACGTACGTGCTCACGGCGCGACCACGGTCGAGGGGTCGCTCCAGCGGTAGCCGCGCGGGGTGACGAAGCGCCCGCTCACCACGGTGCTCTGCGAGGAGCCGACCACGACGCAGGCAAGCATCGTGACGTGCGCCGGGTCCAGCTCGGCGAGCGTCGTCAGCTCCACCTGCTGCGCGGGCCGGGACGCGTCGGTCACGATGCCCACCGGCGTTGTCGCCGGCCGGTGCTCCAGCAGCAGGGCCACCGCGCGGGGCAGCTGCCAGTCCCGCCCGCGGCTGCGCGGGTTGTAGAACGTGACGACCAGGTCGGCCGCCGCGGCGGCGCGCACCCGCGTCTCGATCGCCTCCCACGGCGTGTGCAGGTCCGAAAGGCTGATGCTCACGTGGTCGTGGCCGAGAGGGGCGCCGAGCAGGGCGGACGCGGCGAGCGCCGCTGTCACACCGGGCACCCCGACCACGTCGATGTCCGCGCCCGCCACCTCGAGCGCCGGCGACGCCATCGCGTAGACCCCGGCGTCGCCGGAGCCGAGCAGCGCGACCGCGTGCCCGCGCTCGGCCTCGCGGACGGCGCTGTGGGCGCGTTCCTCCTCCTTGCCGAGCCCCGTGACGAGCATCCGGGTGCCGGGGCGGGCAAGGTCGCGGACCTGGTCGACGTACTGGTCCAGGCCCACCCACACCGACGCGCGGCGCAGCTCGGCCGTGGCCCGCGGCGTCAGCAGGTCGCGCGCCCCGGGGCCCAGCCCGACCAGCGCCAGCCGCCCGCGCGGCCGGCGGCGCGCGACCGCGACCGTGCCCCTCGCGCTCTTCGTCTTCTGCACCACCAGCTCGTCGCCGAGCAGCAGGGCGGCCGCCTCCGCGACGCTGGGCGTGCCGACCGCCGCCTGCGGGTGCGCGCTCGGGTTGGGCACCTCGACCTGGGCGAGCTCGCTGCCGGCGAACGTCGTGAGCGGCCAGCCGCGCCGCTCACAGAGCGCGAGGATCCCGGGCTCGTCGGCCTTCGCGTCCACCGTGCCGACGGCGCAGACCGACGCCGCCGACAGCCCGGCGTCGGCCAGCGCCTGCGCGACGAGCGTGTCCAGCTCGTCCGCGTCCACCCCGCGCGAGGCGCCGATGCCGAGCACGAGCGACGGCGGCCGCAGCACGACGGTGTCCGGCTCCTGACCGACCGTGCGGTCGGTCACCCGCACGACGTGCGCCCCTGACCCGGCCAGCGGCAGCGGTGGCAGCGGCCAGGTCCGCTCCGCCTCCAGCCGCACGGGCTCGCCGTCCAGCAGCGCCCGGGCCACCGCCGCGACCGCGCCCTCGACCGGCCAGCCGAGCATGTCCAGCCCGGGCAGCCCGACCGCGTCGCTGGCCGTCGTCACGACCGGCTGCGCGCCGAGCAGGTCCGCGACGCGCTCCGCCAGCCGGTTCGCCCCGCCGGCGTGCCCGCCCACGAGGGCGACGGCGAAGCGCTGCCCCTCGTCGACGCAGACCACGCCCGGGTCGGTCGTCTTGTCCCGCAGCAGCGGGGCGAGCAGCCGCACGGCGGCGCCGGTCGCGAGCAGGCAGACGAGCGCGTCGCACTCGTCCCACGCCTGCGCGATCGCGCGCACCTCGTACGTCCGCGTCTCGCCCAGGGCAGCCAGCCGCGCGGCGGCCGCCCGGCCGGCGGCGGTGGTCGTGACGAGGCCGATCACCGGGTCCCCCACAGCACGAGGACCGGGTTGGTCGCGGCCAGCCCGACGGCGTCGCCGAGCGGGCGCAGCCGCGCCGAGGACAGCTGCACGCCGTCGACGTCGTACGGGGCGAGGGCCGCGCGGACCGCGGCGACGCGGTCGAGGGCGGCGAGCGCCACGACGACGACCCGCGGACCGCGGGCCACGCACGCCTGCACGATCGCCGCCACGTCGGCCCCGCCCCCGCCGACGAACACCGCGTCGGGGTCGGGCAGCCCGGCCAGGGCCAGCGGCGCGCGGCCGTGGACGACCTGGACGTCCACGCCGTGCTCGCGGGCGTTGGCCCGCAGGTGCTCGACCGGGCCCTGCTCCACGGCGACGACGGCCGCGCCCAGCCGGGCGCACTCGACGCCGACCGAGCCGCTGCCGGCGCCGACGTCCCAGACGAGGTCGCCGAGCCGGGGGCCGAGCCGGGCGAGCGCGAGCGCGCGCACCTCGTACTTGGTGACCATGCCGTCGCGGTGCCGGAACGCCTCCTCGGGCAGCGCCCAGCCCGCCGGCTGCTCGCGGCCGGCCAGCCAGCCGCGCTGCGCCGGCACGGCGCGCGCCTCGTCCACGGCCAGCACGACGTTCAGGTCCGACCACCCGGCCCGGGCACCCGCCTGCGCAGGCGTCACCCAGCTGCAGCGCTCCTGCGGCGTGCCGAGGTCCTCGGCGACGAACAGCCGGCGCGGCACCTGCGCCAGCGCCTCCCCCAGCTCGGCGGGCCCGGCGCCGGCGGCGGTCAGGACGGCGACCTTCGGGTGCGCGCGGCAGGCCGCGACGGCGTGCCGCAGGTCCCGCCCGTGCGCGGAGGTCACGACCGCGTCGTCCCAGGACAGGCCGGCACGGGCGAAGGCGAGCGCGACCGAGGACACCGCGGGGTGCACCTCGGGCTCCACGCCCGCGGCCCGCAGCCGGCGCACGATGCCGAACAGCCCCGGGTCGCCGCTGGCCAGCACCACGGCGTCCCCGTCGTGCTCGACCGCGGCGTGCACCGCGGCCCGCACGTCTCCCATGACGACGGTGCGGCTCCCGGCGGGCACGTCCACCGCGGCCAGGTGCCGCGCGCCGCCGCAGACCAGGGTGGCGCCGGCCAGCCGGGCCCGCGCGGGCTCGCGCAGCGGTGCGCCGTCCCAGCCCAGCACGCTGATCACGAGAGCCACCCGGGCTCGGTCGCGGCCACCACGCCGCGGCCCTCCGGGTCGACCATCGCCACCCGGGCGCGCAGCCCGCTGAAGCGCGTCAGCACGTCGGCCACCCGCGCGCACAGCGCGTCCCCGCACGGGCGGAGCACGCCGGCCGCCTCCCACATCTCGTACGCGTGCCGCGCGGTGTTCGCCTGCGCCACCTGCTCCCGCAGGCCCGCCGGCGAGAGCTCCGCGAGCACGGACAGGTCGACCTTGCTTCGCGTGTAGTGCGTCATGAGCACGCCGCCTGCCAGCTTGGTGAGCTTGCCGGCCATGCCGACGAACACCACGTCGCGCAGCCCGGCGTCGGCCGCCTGCCGCAGGGCGGCCCCGGTGAAGTCGCCCACCTCGACGAAGCAGGTGTCCGGCAGCTCCGGGAGCAGCCGCATCGCGGCCTTCTCCGTACGCCCCCCGGTCGCCAGCACCAGCGTGGGCAGCGCCTGCGCCGCCATCACGTCGACCGCCTGCACGACGGACGCCCGCCACGACTCGGTGCTGAACGGCCGCACGACCCCCGTGGTGCCGAGGATGGAGATGCCGCCGAGGATGCCCAGCCGCGCGTTCGTGGTCTTGCGCGCACGGCGCTCGCCGTCCGGCACCGACAGCACGACCCGCAGGCCGCGCGCCCGCAGGTCGACGGCCGCGCCCACGTTGTCGCGGATCATCTGCCGCGGCACGGGGTTGATGGCCGGCCCGCCGACCTCGAGGCCGAGACCCGGCTTGGTCACGACCCCGACGCCGAGGCCGCCCTCGAGCTGCAGACCGGGCTCCGGCAGCCAGCTGACCGTGGCGGTCAGGTGGGCGCCGTGCGTCACGTCCGGGTCGTCGCCGGCGTCCTTGACGACGACGGCCTGCGAGCGCGCCTCGTCGACCTCGCAGCGCTCGACGTCGAACCCGACCAGCCGTTCGTCCGGGAGCACGACGTCCACGTGCGTCTGGACCTGCTGCGTCAGCAGGGCGGTGGTCGCCGCCTTGGCCGCCGCGGCGCTGCAGGTGCCCGTCGTCCAGCCGCTGCGCAGCGGGCCCGTGCGCACCCTGGCCGTGCGCGGCAGGTCCGGCTCGCGCAGCCCGCGGTCCTCAGTCACGCGCTGCCCGCGCTGCCGCACGGCGCTCCCGCAGCTCCGCGCGGGCCTGCGCCGACTCGACCTTGCGGTGCTCGTGGAAGTGGCCCGGGTGGTACAGGTGGGAACGGGTGCCCCCGGAGGCGAGCGCCGGCCCTACCAGCACCATCGTGTGCTTGTAGAGCTTGTGCTCGCGCACCCGGTCCGCGAGCTCCCCGAGCCGGCACTCGAAGACCAGCTCGTCCGGCCAGGTCGCGGCGTAGGCGACCACGCAGGGGGTGTCCTCGTCGTACGTGCCGGCAGCCAGCAGCTCGTCCTGCAGCTGCCGGGTGCGGGCGGCGGACAGGAACAGCGCCATCGTCGTGCCGTGCGCGGCGAAGGAGCGGACGGTCTCGCCCGGGGGCATCGGCGTCTTGCCGCCCTCGAGCCTGGTGAGGACGACCGACTGGGCGACCTCGGGGATCGTCAGCTCGCGCTGCACCAGGGCCGCCACCGCGCTGAAGCTGCTGACCCCCGGGACGACCTCGGTCTGCAGGCCGAGCCGCGTGCACAGCTCGTGCTGCTCCTGGGTCGCCCCCCACAGCGCCGGGTCGCCGGAGTGGATGCGCGCGACGCGCAGGTCCTCCCGGGCGGCGCGCTCGTACAGGTGCGTGATGCCCTCGACCGAGTGCTCCGCGCTGTTGACGACCTCCGCGCCCGGGCGCGCGTGCTGCAGGACGTCCTCGTGCACGAGCGACGCCGCCCAGATGACGATGTCGGCCTCGGCGATGCGCTGCGCCGCCCGCAGGGTCAGCAGGTCGGCCGCGCCCGGGCCGGCGCCGACGAAGCTCACGTGCCCGCTCACAGCTTGCCTCCCCGCGAGGTGCGCCGGGCCGGGACGAGCACCGTCGACAGGTACGGCGTCTCGCCCTCGACCTCGCCGGCCGGGCCGACCTGCTCGTCGGGCAGGCCCAGCGCCGCCCCGTACACCGCGTCCTGCAGGCGCCCGGCGCGGCGCAGCACGTCCAGCACCTGCGGCATGCGCCGCCCTCCCTTGTAGGCGACCACGCTGTCGAAGTGCGCGAGCGCCTGCTCGAACGCCGGCACCCCCGCGGTCAGCGGCAGCAGCGCGAGCGACTCGGTGCCCTCGCACAGCACCGTCCCGCTGCGCGCGGCGAGGTCCTGCATGGCGGTGATCCCCGGCACCGTCTCCACGGTCACCTCCGGCAGCCGCTCGCGGACCGCGTCCGCGAGATAGGTGAACGTGCTGTAGATGTTCGGGTCGCCGATGGTGGCGAAGGCGATGCTCTGCGCGCCGGCCCTGAGCTCCTGCGCGACGCGGTCGGCGGCCGCCTCCCACGCGGACAGCCGCTCGGCGGTCGGGCCGCCCCGGTCGTCGAGGGCGAAGACCAGCCGCAGCGGCTCGCGGTCGACGTGGGCGCGCACGGTGGCCTCCGCGCGGCCGCGCTCGTCGGCGGACATGACCGGCACGACGACCAGGTCGGCCTCGCGCAGCACGCGCACGCCCTTGACCGTGACGAGCTCCGGGTCGCCGGGGCCGACCCCCACCCCGATCAGCCTCATGCCAGGGCCAGCGGGCGGCGGGCGGCCGCCACCAGGCGGGCGGCGAGCCCGGGCACGGCGGCGGGGTGCAGGTGGACGTACGAGGCGACGACCGACGGGCCGGCCGTGAAGCCCTCGTACGAGCCGTCGGACAGGCGCCAAGCGGGGCGCAGCCCGGCGCGCGGCTGCACCTGCGTCCGGTGGAACTCGTGGCCGGTGAGGCGGGTGCCGGCGTCCGCGAGCAGGTGGTCGGCGGCGGGCTCGACGTCGCGGTAGCCCAGCGCAAGCCGCTCGGTCATGTGCGCCCGCGCGTCGAGCAGCCCCACCATCGGCAGGTCGTCGAGCCGGTCGCACAGGTAGAGCAGCCCCGCGCACTCCGCGAGGACCGGGGCGCCCGCCCCGGCCAGCCGGGCCACGCCGGCGCGCAGGCCCGCGTTGGCCGACAGCTGCTCGGCGTGCACCTCGGGGAAGCCGCCACCGACGACGAGCGCGGCGGCGCCGTCCGGCAGCGCCTCGTCGCGCAGCGGGTCGACGACGACGACCTGCGCCCCACCGGCCTGCAGCAGCTCGGAGGTCTCGGCGTAGGAGAACGTGAAGGCGGGACCGCCGAAGACGGCGACGACGGGTGGCTCACCGACCGTCCGCCCGGTCGGCGGCTCCCAGGCGCGCTGTCCCAGCGCCGGGGCGCGGCGAGCCACGGCGAGCAGGGCGTCCACGTCGCAGCACCGCTCGACCAGGGCACCGAGGCGGTCGACGGTCGCGACGGCATCCGGTGCGCGCTCGGCCGCGGGCACGAGCCCGAGGTGCCGGCTGGGCACCGCGACCGCGTCGTCGCGGCGCACGACACCCAGGACGGGCACGTCCAGGCAGGCGCGCAGCAGCTCCTCGTGCCGGTCGCTGCCGACCCGGTTGAGCACCACGCCCGCCAGGCGCACCGCCGGGTCGTACGTGGCGAAGCCGTGCACCAGCGCGGCCACCGAGCGGGCCTGCGCGGAGGCGTCCACGACGAGCACGACCGGGGCGTCGAGCAGCGCCGCGACGTGCGCGGTCGAGCCGTACGAGGTGGAGCCGCGCCCGTCGAACAGGCCCATGACGCCCTCGACGACGGCGACGTCGGCGCCCTGCGCGCCGTGCAGGAACAGCGGCGCCACGAGGTCCTCGCCGACCATCACCGGGTCGAGGTTGCGGCCGGGGCGGCCGCTGGCGAGGGCGTGGTAGCCGGGGTCGATGTAGTCGGGGCCGACCTTGGACGGCGCGACGGCGAGGCCGCGGGCGCGCAGCGCCGCCATCAGCCCGGTCGCGACGGTGGTCTTGCCCGCCCCGGAGGACGGCGCGGCGAGCACGAGGCGCGGGACGCTCACCACTCGATCCCCCGCTGGCCCTTCTGCCCCGCGTCCATCGGGTGCTTGACCTTCGTCATCTCCACCACGAGGTCCGCCTCCGCCACCAGGTCCGGGTGCGCGTCCCGGCCGGTGATGACGACGTGCTGGCTGCCGGGCCTGTCGCGCAGCGTCTGCACGACGTCGTCCACGTCGACCCAGCCCCACTTCACCGGGTAGGTGAACTCGTCCAGGACGTAGAAGCGGTAGGTCTCGGCGGCCAGGTCGCGCTTGACCTGCTCCCAGCCCTCGCGGGCGTTCGCCGCGTGGTCGTCGGCGTCACCCTGCTTGCGGGTCCAGCTCCAGCCCTCGCCCATCTTGTGCCAGGCGACGGAGCCGCCCTCGCCGGTGGCGCCGAGGGTGCGCAGCGCGTGCTCCTCGCCGACCTTCCACTTCGCGCTCTTGACGAACTGGAACACCCCGATCGACCAGCCCTGGTTCCAGGCCCGCAGCGCGAGCCCGAAGGCGGCCGTGCTCTTGCCCTTCATCTCGCCGGTGTGCACGACGAGCAGCGCGCGGTTGCGGCGCTGGCGCGTGGTGAGCCCGTCCTCCGGGACGGACGTCGGCTGGCCCTGGGGCATCAGGCGATCCTCCGGATCGACGGCATCAGGCGGCCCTCCGGATCGACGGCATCAGGCGGCCCTCCGGATCGACGGCATCAGGCGGCCCTCCGGATCGACGGCATCAGGCGGCCTTCACGATCGAGGTGAGCGCGTCCGCGGACAGCTCCTCCAGCCGCAGCGCCACGCCCCCGAGGCGCACCCCGAGCTCGCCGGCCAGCCCGAGCCGCACGGGGCCGCTCTCGCAGTCGACCACCACGCAGGCCGCTCCGCTGCGCGCCAGGTGCGCCGCCGCGAGCTCCGGTGCGGGCCCGCTGGTGTGCCGGCCGTCGGTGACGACCACGACGAGCGCCCGCCGGGCCCGGTCGCGCACCGCCTCGACGCGCAGCACCTCCGCGGCGCGCAGCAGCCCCGCCGACAGCGGCGTGCGGCCGCCGGTCGGCAGCTCGGCCAGCCGCGCGACGGCGGCCTCGACGCTGCTGGTCGGCGGGAGCGCCAGCTCGGCGTCCCGGCCCCGGAACGTCACGAGCGCGACCTTGTCCCGTCGCTGGTAGGCGTCGGTGAGCAGGCTCAGCACGGCGCCCTTCACGGCGCCCATCCGGGAGCGCGCGGCCATGGAGCCGGAGGCGTCGACGACGAACAGCACGAGGTTGCCCTCGCGGCCCTCGCGGACGGCCTCGCGCAGGTCCGGCCCGCGCACGACGAGCCCGGGGCCGCTGCGGCCGCGCTCGCCCTGGTGCGGCGCCGCCGCCCGCAGCGTGGCGGCCAGGTGCAGCGACTGCAGGCGGCCCTCCGGCAGCCGGGCACCGGTCAGGCGGCCGCTGGTGCCGGTGCTGCGCGAGCGCCGGCCGGCTGCGCCCGCACGGCGGTTCACCCCGGGCACGCGCAGCGCGACCGGCGTGAACGTCCCCGCGGGGGCGACCGGCCGGTCCGGCTCGCCCGCGGCCCGCCGCTCCTGCGGCGGGCCCTGCTCCTCCGCGGGCGCGGCCTCGGCGTCCTCGGGGTCCGCGGCGCTCGCCGACGCCGGCGCCTGCTCGGAGCCCGCCGCGTCCTCGCTGTGCGGGGCGCCCTCCCCCGGGCCGTCCGCCGCCTCCGGCGCCGGCGGGGCACCGCCGGAGGGCGGCTCGGGCTCGGGCTCGGGCTCCACGCTGTCCAGCGCGTCGTCGAGCTGCTGCTCGTCCAGGCCCGGTGCCTCGAACGGCGTGCGCCGGCGGCGGTGCGGCAGCGCGAGCCGCGCGGCCGTCCGCACGTCCTCCGTGGTGACCTCGTCCCGGCCGGCCCAGGCGGCCAGCGCCACGGCGGCCTTCGCGGTGACGAGGTCGGCCCGCAGCCCGTCGACGTCGAAGGCCGCGCAGACCGTCGTCACCTCGCGCAGCGCGTGGTCGCCGAGCACGACCCGCGGCAGCCGTTCGCGGGCCGCGGCGATCTGCCCGGCCAGCGCCGCGTCGTCGTCGGCGTACGACGCGGCGAAGCCCTCGGGGTCCGCCTCGTACGCCATCCGGCGGCGGACCACGTCGGCGCGCTCCGCCGGGTCGCGGGTCGCCGCCACCTCGACGGTCAGGCCGAAGCGGTCGAGCAGCTGCGGGCGCAGCTCGCCCTCCTCCGGGTTCATCGTCCCCACGAGCAGGAAGCGCGCGGCGTGGCGCACGGAGACGCCCTCGCGCTCGACGTACGAGGTGCCGAGGGCCGCCGCGTCGAGCAGCAGGTCCACGAGGTGGTCGTGCAGCAGGTTGACCTCGTCGACGTACAGCACCCCGCGGTGCGCGGCGGCGAGCAGCCCGGGCTCGTACGCGCTCACCCCGCTGGTCAGGGCCTTCTCCAGGTCGAGCGAGCCGACGAGCCGGTCCTCGGAGGCGCCGACGGGCAGCTCGACGAGCCGGGCGGGGCGCTGGGTCGCCGCGCCGTGCCGCGCCAGGTCCGGGCAGGACGGGTCGGGGGCGCCGGGCGCGCAGGAGAACCGGCAGCCCTCGAGCACGTCGACCGGCGGCAGCAGCGCGGCGAGCGCGCGCACGACGGTCGACTTCGCGGTGCCCTTCTCGCCCCGCACGAGCACGCCGCCCACCGCCGGGGACACCGCGTTGACCACGAGGGCGAGGCGCAGGTCGTCCAGGCCCACGACCGCGGAGAAGGGGTAGAGCGCGCTCACGGGCAGCACACGGGCAGGCTCAAGGGAGACCTTCCTCGGGGTCCGCGCCCCGGGCTGGACGGAGCGACGGACCGAGTTCCTGGCTCCCCGGCTGCCCGGGTCACAGTGGCGGGACCGCGCCGGAGTCGCACCGGCTTCCTCGGAGGTCGTCGCTGAACACCGGAACCCTAGCCGGACGGCGCCGACCGCACCCTCTGCGCAGCACGCCGGGCGCCCGCCTGGGAGGATGCGACCCGTGCCGGGCCTCGCGCTCGCGCCCCTCCCCCTCGCCCCCTCCCCCTCCCCCTCGCCCCGGCCCCCGGAGGTCCCGCCCGTGCGCGCCCGCCCCTCGCTGCTCGCCCTGTCCGCGGCGCTCCTGCTGTCCGCCGGCTGCTCGTCCTCCTCGACGCCGGCGGCCGGCCCCGCGGCGCAGGCGTCCTCGCCGGCCGGCGCAGCGCCGACGGCGGCCGCCTCACCGGCGCCCCTGCCGGTGGAGCACAGGACGACGTGGCTCTGCCGGCCCGGCATGAGCAGGAACCCCTGCGAGGGCGGACTGGGCGCCGAGGTCCGGCCGGTCGCGGGCAGCACCGGGACCGAGGAGTTCACCCCCGCGGCCACCCCGCCCGTCGACTGCTTCTACGTCTACCCGACCGTCTCCTCGGCCGACGCCGACAACGCCCCCCTGCGCAGCAGCCCGGAGGTCGTCGCGACCGCCCGGGCGCAGGCCTCCCGCTTCGCGCAGGCGTGCCGCCTGTTCGTCCCGGTCTACCGCCAGGCGACCACCCGCGCGCTGACGTCCGGGAAGTTCTTCGACGCGAAGGTGCAGGCCCTCGCCGACGGTGACGTGCGCTCGGCCTGGCACGACTACCTGAACGAGGACAACGACGGCCGCGGCGTGGTCCTCATCGGGCACTCGCAGGGCGCGATGGCGCTCGAGCGGCTGATCGCGGCCGAGGTGGAGCAGACCCCTGCCCTCAGCAGCCGCCTGGTCTCCGCGCTGCTGCTCGGCGGCAACGTGACGACCGCGCCCGGTCAGGACACCGGCGGCACCTTCCGCACCCTGCCCGCCTGTCGCGAGGCCGGCCAGACCGGCTGCGTCGTCGCCTACAGCACGTACGCCGGGACGCCCCCGGCGGACGGGCTGTTCGGCCGCACGTCCGCGACCCTGCAGGGGCTGTGCACCGACCCGACGGTGCTCAGCGGCGGCAAGGCCGGCGCGCTGGACCCGTACCTGCCGTCGGACCGGCTGGCCACGGCGGGCGGCCTGTCCACCAGCGTCCCGGTCGGCAGCGTGGACGCCGGCTTCGTCGCCTACCCGGGCTCCCTGCGCGGTCGGTGCAGGAGCACGGCGACCTTCAGCTGGCTGGACGTCTCCGAGAAGGCCCGTGCCCGCACCCCCGACCTGCCCGAGACGCTGGGCGCCGCGTGGGGGCTGCACGTCGGGGACGTGAACCTCGCCCTCGGCGACCTGGTCGAGACCGTGGAGAAGCAGTCCGACAGCTGGGCCGCCGCGCACTGAGGCCTGCTCGGCGGGTCGGGCCGCCCGCCGGTCGGGTCGCCCTCCAGCGGCCACCGGGCAGGCACCGGCGGCCTCCGGGCCGTCGCTGACAGCGCCACGTGCGCCGTGACAGCGCCGTGTGCGCGTGGGAACAGCCGCTGCGGTGATCCTCGCGGACGAGCACGTCGAGCCGCAGGACTGCCCACCAGCTACCGCTCGTCGAACGTGTCCCTCCCGGCCGAGCGCGGCCTGCTCGATCCGCGTCGCCCGAGGAGCACGTCCGGCACGCGCGCGAAGGAGTCGACGATGATCACCGATGCCCCGGGGCTCACCGCCCAGGACCGGTCGCCACACACGTACGGGTCGCTGGGCGCGGCCTGGATCCCCCTGGCCGCCCTCTGCCTGGCCTTCTTCGTCGAGATGGTCGACAACACCCTGCTGTCGATCGCGCTGCCGACGATCGGCCGCGACCTCGCCAGCAGCACCACGGCGCTGCAGTGGGTCACGGGCGCGTACTCCTTGACCTTCGGCGGCCTGCTCCTCACCGCGGGCTCGATGGCCGACCGGCTCGGACGCCGCCGCGTCCTCCTGGCCGGACTCGCCGTGTTCGGCCTGCTGAGCCTGGCCGTGGTGGCCGTCACGAACACCGGGGAGCTCATCGTCCTGCGCGCCGGTCTCGGCGTCGCCGCCGCTGCCATGGCGCCCATCACCAACTCGCTGGTCTTCCGCCTGTTCGACGACCAGAGGCTCCGCATGCGGGCGATGACCGTGATGATCGTCGTGGGCATGTCGGGCTTCGTCCTGGGCCCGCTGCTGGGGGGCACCGCCCTGTCCCACGTCCCGTGGCAGTGGCTGCTGATCGTCAACGCCCCGATCGCGCTGATCGCCTGCCTGGGAGTCCGGCTCGGCGTCCCTGCGGACCGGGCCGCAGACCTGACCGACGACACGCTCGACCTGGCCGGCGCCCTGCTCAGCGTCGCCGCTCTCGGGCTCGCCAGCTACTCGCTGACCAGCGGCATCGAGCACGGCTGGACCTCCGGCGTGACGCTCGCGTCCCTGCTCGGCGCGGTCGCCGCCGCCGTCGCGTTCGTGCGGCACGAGCGCCGCAGCCCGGCCCCCATGCTCGACCTCGGGCTCTTCACCCGCGGCACCGTCCGGGGCGCGTGCATCGCGCAGATCGGCACGTCGATCGCGATGGCCACCGTGATGTTCGGGCTGGTCCTGCACTTCCAGTACGCCTACGGGTGGAGCCCCGTGCGCGCCGGCCTCGCGAACCTGCCGATCATCGCAACGATGATCGCCGCGACCCCGCTGTCCGAGGGGCTCGCGAAGACGTTCGGCCACCGCACCGCCTGCCTGGTCGGCGCGGCGTTCCTGGCCGGCTCGCTCGCCGGTCTGTCCTGGGGCGTCGACCACGGGTACGCGGCCATCGCGGTCTGCATGGTCGCGATGACCATCGGGTTGCGGACCGTCATGACGATCTGCGCTCTCGCCCTCGTCGAGGCGATGCCGGGCAACCGCACCTCGATGGGCACGGCCCTCAACGACACCGCGCAGGAGGTCGGCACCACCGTCGGCACGTCCGTGATCGGGACGATGATCGCCGCGCTGGTCACCACGCAGCTGCCGGCGGGGACCTGGAGCGACGCCCTCGTGGCGTCGTTCTTCCACGGCGAGCGCATCACGTACGCGGTCGTGGCGGGAGTCGTCGGACTCGTCGCGGCCGGTGGCGCGGCCACGCTCACCGACTCGCGGTCCACCGACGGGCACGAGCCCGCCTGAGCTCCCACGCGTCGCAGAGCGCGCCCGCTGTCGTGCGGCCCGTGCGGTGCGCCCCGCTACTCCCCCTCGAGATCGCCCTCCAGCTCCAGGTACGTCCGCTTCAGCCCCTCGATCGTCTCCGCCGCGGGCGACTCCCACATGCCGCGGTCGGCGGCCTCCAGGAGCCGCTCGCTGATGCCCCGCAGCGCCCACGGGTTGCTCTTCTGCATGAACGAACGGTTGGTCGCGTCGAACACGTACGAGCTGGCGAGCTTCTCGTACATCCAGTCGTCCACCACGCCCGCGGTCGCGTCGTAGCCGAACAGGTAGTCCACGGTCGCGGCCATCTCGAACGCGCCCTTGTAGCCGTGCCGCTGCATGGCGGCGATCCACTTGGGGTTCACCACGCGGGCGCGGAACACCCGGTGGGTCTCCTCCTGCAGCGTGCGCGTCCTGACCGTGTCCGGCACCGCGCTGTCGCCGACGTACGCGTCCGGGGACTCCCCGGTCAGCGCGCGCACGGCCGCGACCATCCCGCCGTGGTACTGGAAGTAGTCGTCGGAGTCGACGAGGTCGTGCTCGCGGGTGTCCTGGTTCTTCGCCGCCACCCGCACCCGCCGGTAGACGCGCTCCATGTCGCCGCGGGCCTCCGCGCCGTCCAGCCCCCTGCCGTACGCGTAGCCGCCCCACACCGCGTAGACCTCGGCGAGGTCGGCGTCGCTCTTCCAGTCGCGGCTGTCGATGAGCGGCAGCAGCCCCGCGCCGTACGCCCCCGGCTTCGAGCCGAAGATGCGCGCCGTGGCCCGTCGCGGGTCCGCCCCGGCGGCGACGTCCGCGGCCACGTGCGCCGCCAGGGGGTTGTCCTGCTCGCCCGACGCGGCAGCCATCTGCACCGCGTCGTCGAGCAGCTGCACCACGTGCGGGAAGGCGTCGCGGAAGAAGCCGCTGATGCGCAGCGTGACGTCCACGCGCGGGCGGCCGAGCTCCTCGCGCGGCACCAGCTCGAGGCCCGTCACCCGGCGGGACGCCGCGTCCCAGACCGGGACGACGCCGAGCAGCCACAAGGCCTCCGCGAGGTCGTCGCCGGCGGTGCGCATCGCCGACGTGCCCCACACGACCAGGCCCACGGTCGAGGGGTACTCGCCGTGGTCGGCGAGGTAGCGCTCCAGCAGCGAGTCGCCGAGCGCCTTGCCGACCTCCCAGGCGTTGCGGGACGGGATCGCCTTGGGGTCGACGGAGTAGAAGTTGCGCCCGGTCGGCAGCACGCCGACCAGGCCGCGGGTCGGGGAGCCGGACGGCCCGGCCGGCACGAAGCCGCCGGACAGCCCGTGCAGCAGGTGGCCGAGCTCGTCGGGCGTGCGGGCCAGCCGCGGCACGACCTCCTCGCAGGCGAAGCGCAGCACCGCCTCCACGTCCGGCAGGTCCCGCCCGAGCACCTGCGAGACGACCCCGGGCACCGCAGCGGCCTGCCAGCCGGCGGCGTCGACGGCGGACACCAGCGCGCGCGCCTTCTGCTCCAGCTCGTCGGCCTGCCGCCGGTCGTCCTCGACCAGCCCGTACGCCGCCCCGAGCGCGCGGCGCAGCCCGGGCAGCGCGCCGCCCGTGCCGCCCCAGGTCTGCTGGGCGCGCAGGATGCCGAGCACCAGGTCGATGCGCGGCTCCCCCGCCGGCGGCTGCCCGAGGACGTGCAGCCCGTCGCGGATGAGGACGTCCTTGACCTCGCAGAGGTAGCCGTCGACGTGCAGGATGAACTCGTCGAACTCCTCGTCGGTCGGGGACTCGGCGACGTGCAGGTCGTGGTGCAGCTGCGCCTTCTCGACCAGCTCCCAGACCTGCGAGCGGATCACCGGCAGCTTGGCCGGGTCCATCGCCTGCACCTGCGCGTACTCGTCGAGCAGCTGCTCGAGCTGCGCCATCTCGTCGTAGCTCTCCGCCCGGGCCATCGGCGGCACCAGGTGGTCCACGACGGTGGCGTGCGCGCGGCGCTTGGCCTGCGTGCCCTCGCCCGGGTCGTTGACGATGAACGGGTAGAACAGCGGCAGGTCGCCCAGCACGGCGTCCGGCGCGCACGCGGCCGAGAGCCCGAGGCCCTTGCCCGGCAGCCACTCCAGCGTCCCGTGCTTGCCGAGGTGCACGACGGCGTGCGCGCCGAAGCCGCCCTCGCTCTCGGGGGAGGACAGCCAGCGGTAGGCCGCCAGGTAGTGGTGCGAGGGCGGCAGGTCCGGGTCGTGGTAGATCGCGATCGGGTTCTCGCCGAAGCCACGCGGCGGCTGGATCATGAGCACGACGTTGCCGTACTGCAGGGCCGCGAGCACGATCTCGTCGCCGTCGACGTACAGCGAGCCCGGCGGCGGGCCCCAGTGCTCGAGCATCCCGTCGCGCAGCGGCGCGGGCAGCGTGTCGAACCACGCGGTGTACGACGCCAGCGGCACCCGCGCGACGGCGGCCCGCAGCTGGTCCTCGGTCAGCCACTCGACGTCGTGCCCGCCGGCGGCGATGAGCGTGTGGACCAGCTCGTCCCCGTCCTCGGGGAACTCGCCGACCTCGTAGCCCGCCTCGCGCAGCGCCCGCAGCAGCTCCACCGCCGAGGCCGGGGTGTCGAGCCCGACCGCGTTGCCGACCCGGGAGTGCTTGGTGGGGTAGCTCGACAGCACCAGCGCGAGCCGCTTGTCGGCGTTGGGGACGGAGCGCAGCCGGGCGTGCGCGACCGCCGTGCCGGCGACCCGGTCGGCCCGCTCGCGGTCGGCGACGTAGACCGGCACGCCGTCGCTGCCGGTCTCCTTGAACGAGAACGGCGCCCCGATCAGCCGGCCGTCGAACTCCGGGATCGCGACCTGCATCGCGGCGTCGATGGGCGCGAGCCCGGCGTCGGAGCGCTCCCAGTCGGCCCGCGAGCTGGTGACGCACAGCGCCTGCAGGACCGTCACGTCCAGGGCCGTGAGCGCCCGGGCGTCCCAGCCCTCGGCGTCGGAGGCGTTCGAGCCGCCGCCGGCCAGGACGGTGACCACGAGCGCGTCGACCTGCCCGGCGAGCAGCTCCTCGACCGCGGCGACGCGGCCGTCGGCGTCGGGGCGCAGCGACGGGACGTACACGGGGCGGGCGTTCGCGCCGGCCGCCTCGACCGCGTCGCACAGCACGTCGACGAAGCCGGTGTTGCCCGACAGCTCGTGCGCGCGGTAGTAGACGACGCCGACCGTGGGCAGCGCCGGGTCGCTCGGCCGGGGCCGCAGGCCGTACGCGGGGAGCCCGACCGGCGGCGCGAAGCCGTGCCCGGTCAGCAGCACGGTGTCGGACAGGAACGCGACGAGCTCGCGCAGGTTGTCCGGGCCGCCCTCGCGCAGGTACTCCCCCGCGTCGGCCACCACGCCCGCCGGGACCGTCGACAGCGCGGTCAGCTCGGGGTCGGCGCCCTCGCCGCCGAGCGCCGCCACGGGGACGCCGCGGCCCGCGGCGTCGGCCAGCAGCGCGTCCAGGCCCTCCCAGGCACGGCGGCCGCCGAGCAGCCGCACCACCACGAGGGAGACCCCGTCGAGGTCGACCCCGCCGGTGCGGGCCGGGTTGGCCAGCCGCAGCGGCAGGGCGGGGTCGGGGACGGAGCGGGCGGCGAGCAGGTCGGTGTCGGCCGTGGACAGGAGCAGGAGCGTCACCGGGACAGTCTCGCGGACGCGCGGCTGCTCAGGCCTGGCCGGGCTCAGAGCTGGGCGGGCTCGGCGGCCGCCTGCGGCACGGCCGGGGCGCTGCGCCGGGTCGCCAGCACGCAGCCGGCGAGCACCAGCGGGAAGCCGATCGCCGTGCCGGCGGTGAACGGCTCGTCCAGGAACGCGATCCCGAGCGCGACGGCGACCGCGGGGTTGACGAAGGTGATGACGAGCGCGCGCTGCGGCCCGGCCGCGGCGATGAGGGCGAAGAACAGCACGAGCGCCAGGGCCGTGCAGACCAGCCCGAGCGCCAGCACCGCGAGCACGACGCGACCCGACGGCAGGCCGCCGTACGCGGGGACGCCGAGCGGCAGGAACAGCAGCGCGGTGGCGCCCAGCGCCGCGGCGTTGACCCCCACGCTCGGGACGTCGCTCAGCGCGCGGCTGACGACCAGCGGGCCGAGGGCGTACCCGAGGACGGTCAGGCCGACGGCGCCGACCGCGAGCAGGTCGCCGCGCACGTCGAGGCCGAGCAGCACGCCGACCCCGACGAGCCCGACGAGCAGCCCGGCGACGCGGGTGCGGTCGAGCCGGTCCGCCTCCCCGAGCGCGCGACCGGCGACCGCCGCGACGAGGGGGACGGACGCCACCAGCAGCCCGGTCAGCGAGCTGGACAGGTCCTGCTCGGCGGTCGCCAGCAGGAACCAGGGCCCGGCCATCTCGAGGACGGCGAACAGCAGCAGCGGGCGCCAGGCGCGCAGGGCCGGCCCGAGGGCCCGGCGGCGCAGTGCCTACGGCAGCAGCGCGAGGAAGCCGAGGGTCGTGCGGGCCAGGACCAGCTCTACCGGGTGCAGCTCGTCCACCGCGACCTTGATGAGCAGGTACGGCACGCCCCACACCACGCACATGACCCCGAACAGCAGCCAGGCGCGCCGGCTCACCGGCCCGGCCCGGCAGGCGCCCCGGGCGGGACGAACGGGAGGCCGGCCGGCGCGCCGCGCTCCAGCAGCCGCAGCACGGCGGCGTGGTCGAGGTGGTCCGCGACCAGGTCGCCGAGGGCGTCCAGCCGGGCCTGCCGGATCGCCTCGAAGTCCAGGGTGCCGGGCTGCCAGTCCCGCCCGCACGCCTGCGCCACCTCGGCGAGCAGGGCGCGGCGCACCCCGTCGGACTCCAGCGCCCCGTGCCACACCGTCCCGAGCACGGACCCGGTCCGGCAGCCCTCTGTGTCGCCCCCGCCCACCCGGAACAGCGGGTCGCCGCCCTCCCGGCGCACCACCCCGTGGTGGATCTCGTACGCCGTGGTGACCGGGTGCGGGCCGTACGCCCCGACCGGCCGCTCCAGCACCTTGTCGGCGCCGAACGCGGTGCGCACCGGCAGCAGCCCGAGCCCGGCGACCTCGCCCGCGCGCGACTCGACCTCGTCGCAGATCGCGGTCCCGAGCATCTGGTAGCCGCCGCAGATCCCGAGGACCGGCCGGCCCTCGGCCGCCCGCGCGGCCAGCGCGGCGTCCAGCCCGCGGGCCCGCAGCCAGGCCAGGTCCGCCACCGTGGCCCGGGTGCCGGGCAGCACCACCAGGTCGGCGTCGGCCAGCTCCTCCGGCGTGCTGGCGAACCGGACGAGCACTCCGGGCTCGCTGCGCAGCGCGTCGACGTCGGTCCAGTTGGACAGCCGCGGCAGCCGCACGACCGAGATCCGCAGCACGTCGCGGCCGACCGGCGGCAGCGGCGCGACCGGCGCGGACAGCCCGAGCGAGTCCTCGACGTCGAGCTCCAGCCCCTCGGTCCAGGGCAGCACGCCGTACGTCGGGCGGCCGGTGAGCCCGCGCAGCATGTCCAAGCCGGGCTCGAGCAGCGCGACGTCGCCGCGGAACTTGTTGACGACGAACCCGCACACCAGCGCCTGGTCCTCGGGCGAGAGCAGCGCGAGGGTGCCGAACAGCGCGGCGAACACCCCGCCGGGGTTGATGTCGCCGACGACGAGGACGGGCAGGCCGGCGGCGCGGGCCAGGCCCATGTTCGCGATGTCGGTGGCCCGCAGGTTGATCTCCGCCGGGCTGCCCGCCCCCTCGCAGACCACCACGTCGTAGCGCCGCCGCAGGTCGGCCAGGCAGTCCAGCGCGATCTCCAGCAGCGCGGCCTTGTGCTCGCGGTAGCTGACGGCCGACACGTCGGCGTACGGCCTGCCCAGCACGACGACCTGGCTGGTCCGGTCGCTGCCCGGCTTGAGCAGCACCGGGTTCATCGCGGCCTCCGGCTCGACCCGGGCGGCGGCGGCCTGCATGGCCTGCGCGCGCCCGATCTCGGCGCCGTCGCGGGTGACCGTGGAGTTCAGGCTCATGTTCTGCGCCTTGAACGGCGCGACCGAGGCCCCCTGCCGGGCCAGCCACCGGCACAGCCCCGCGGTGAGCACGCTCTTGCCGGCGTCGGAGGTGGTCCCGGCGACGAGCAGCGCCCCGGTCACCACGCCGGCCGGCCCGCGCGCAGCGCGGCCACGCCGAGCCGCCCGCCCACCGCGAGCGCGCCCGCGGCGAGCTGCACGGCCAGCGAGAGCCGGGCAGCCCTGCCGACGTCCTCGACGTCCGGGGCGGGACCGTCGCCGAGCAGCGGCCGCTCCTCGACGCGGCCGGCGTACGCGAGCCGCCCGCCGAGCGTGCGGCCGAGGGCGCCGGCGAAGGCCGCCTCGACGGGCCCGGCGTTGGGGCTGGGGTGCTTGTGCCCGTCGCGCGACCAGACGCGCCGGGCGGCGCGCGACCGCCCGTCCACGACCGGCGCGAGCGCGACGGTCAGCGCCGCGGTCAGCCGGGAGGGCAGCAGGTTGGCGAGGTCGTCGGTGCGCGCGGCGGCCCAGCCGAAGCGGGCGTACCGCGGCGAGCGGTGCCCGACCATGGCGTCCAGCGTGTTCACCGCCCGGTAGGCCAGCAGCCCCGGCATGCCGGCCACCGCGCCCCACAGCAGCGGCGCGACGACCGCGTCCGAGGTGTTCTCCGCGACCGACTCCACCGTCGCGCGGGCCAGCCCGGCGAGGTCGAGCAGCTCGGGGTCCCGGCCGCACAGGTGCCCGATCCTCGCGCGGGCGCCCGGCAGGTCCCGGCCGCGCAGCAGCTCCTGCATCGCGTGCGCCTCCCGGCGCAGCGTGGTGCCGCCCAGCACCGTCCAGGTCGCCGCCGCAGTCAGCGCCGCGCGGGTGCCCGGGTGGCCGCGGGTCGCGAAGGAGGCGGCGGCGCCGAGCAGCGCGCACGCCCCGGTCAGGGCCGCCGCGTACGCCGCGCCGGTCGTGCGGCGGTCGCGGTGCACGGCGCGCTCCAGCGCCGCGGCGGCGCTGCCGAAGCCCGCGACGGGGTGCAGCCGTCGGGGATCGGCGAGCAGGGCGTCGGCGCCGAGGCCGAGAGCCAGACCCGCGGCGGTGGGCGCGTGCACCCGCACGACCCTACGGCCGGCCCCGCTGTCCGTGGCACCCTCGCCGGTGCGGCTGCGCGCGCGGCACCACAGCTGACCTTGGCCGCCCGCTCGCCGAGATCAGCTGTCGGGCGCCGGGGCCGTGCGGCTGCGCGCCCGGCACCACAGCCGACCTTGCCCGCCCGCTCGCAAGGTCAGCTGTGGGGACCCGGGGCGTACGGCTGCGCGCGCGGCACCACAGCTGACCTTGCCCGCCCGCTCGGAAGGTCAGCTGTGGGAAGCCGGGGCCGTGCGGCTGCGCACGCTTCATCACAGCTGACCTTGGCCGCCGCTCGCAAGGTCAGCTGTCAGGAGCCGGGGCCGTACGGCAGCGCGTGCTTCACCACAGCTGACCTTGGCCGTCCGCTCGGAAGGTCAGCTGTGGGGAGCCGGGGTCGTACGGCAGCGCGCCCGGCACCACAGCTGACCTTGCCCCCGCCCGAGAAGGTCGGCTGTGGGGAGCCGGGGCCGTACGGCAGCGCGCGCGGCACCACAGCTGACCTTGCCGCCCGCTCGGAAGGTCAGCTGTAGGGACCCGGGGCCGTACGGCTGCGCGCGCGGCACCACAGCTGACCTTGCCGCCCGCTCGGAAGGTCAGCTGTGGGGACCCGGCGCCCCGGCGCCGCGGGCCACGGGCAGCGTGGTCGAGACGACGCGGTGCTGGACGGACCCCGACAGGGGCAGACCCGCCCCGTGCGCTCCGATCTGCTCCTCCTGCTGAGCCTGGCCGGCCTGCTCGGCCTCGCGGCGGCCGCGCTGAGCGTCGGCCGGGTCGGGCTGCGCGCCGGCCCGCTGCTCGCGGTGGCCAGGGCCGCGGGGCAGCTGGCCGTCATCGCCCTGGTCCTGCGGCTGGCGTTCACCTCGGCCCTCGTCGCCGCCGCCCTGGTCGCGGTGATGCTCACGGCCGTCGCGGTCACCGCGGGCCGCCGGCTCGGGCCGGGTCGCCGGCACGTCGGCCAGGTGCTGCTGGCCAGCGCCGCCGGGACCGCCCCGGCCCTGCTGCTGCTGCTCGGCCCCGGCGCGTTCCCGCGCACGCCGCGCTACGTGGTGGCGTTCGCCGGGATCGTGCTCGGCGGGACCATGACGGTGTGCACGCTGTCCGGGCGGCGGCTGCGCGACCAGGTGGCGGACCGCTGGCCGGAGGTGGAGGGCTGGCTCGCGCTCGGGGCCACCCCCCGGCAGGCCGTCACGCCGTTCCTGCCCGCGGCGGTGCGTGAGGCGCTGCTGCCCGCCCTCGACCAGACCCGGACCACCGGCCTGGTCACGCTCCCCGGCGCCTTCGTGGGCTCGCTCGCCGGGGGCGCGTCGCCCGCTGACGCCGCCCGCTTCCAGCTCGCGGTGCTCGCCGGGATCCTGGCCGCGCAGGCGGTCAGCGCCGTGCTGCTGGTCACCCTGCTCGCTCCCGAGCTGGCCGTCGCGCCCGAGGGCGGCGGCCGGTGAGCGCCGCGTGCCCCGGCGGGTGCCCGTCGCTGCTGCACGGGCACCCGCAGGGGCGGGCGGATCAGAACTTGCGTCCGTACCTCATGGGGACTCCTCTCGAGCTGGTCAGAACTTGACGCCGGCGGACAGCGGGGCGGAGCACGTGGCGCGACGCCGCTGGTCTGTCTTCATCTACACCCCCTCGCCCGGTCAGTGGTCCTCGTCCGATGACAGTGCATCGGCGGGGCCGACCGGGCAGCGCTGCGCCGGGCAGCACGAGTCTGCGACCGGCGGGCTGCTCCGGAAGGGCTAGCGCCGGGCGTCCCGATCGCGCCGCACCGTCGGACGGCCGCCCCGGATGGTGGCGTTGCGCAGCGCCACGATGACCTCCTCCGCGGCGGCCGCGGGCACGTCGACGAGCGAGAAGCGCTCGTGGATCTCGATCGCGCCCACGTCGCGGCCGCTGAGCCGGGTCTCCCCGGCCACCGCGCCCACCAGGTCCTGCGGGCGCATCCCGGCGATGCTGCCCATCCCCACGAAGAGCCGCGCCGTGTCGCCCCCGCCCGGGGCGGGAGGGCCGCCGCGCGGTCCCCGCTCGGGCGGCCGGCCGGCGTCCTGCCGTGGGCGGGCGCTCTCGAACCG
>Ga0210040_10001787_pt1 | contig 31678 bp, 28 predicted proteins | sample CryGeyCG12114_NA_FD_185462 | JGI IMG/M metagenome (GOLD analysis project Ga0210040, IMG submission 185462) | Groundwater microbial communities from aquifer - Crystal Geyser CG19_WC_8/21/14_NA (SPAdes) (version 2) | ecosystem: Environmental > Aquatic > Deep subsurface > Groundwater | place: USA...
CCTAATTCATTTTCTTTTAGAGCCTTCACTATTTGGATCTCACTAATTCTGCTTTTTTTCATCTTTCCAGTTTAAATGTACAACTTTTGTCTCATTCTAAACTGTCTCGATTTTAGGGATACTTACAGCAGCATTTGCAAAAATATGCAAAGTGGGGCAAACTTCCGATGAACTTAAAGAGATATCAAGAGGGTCAATAAGACTTGAACTACATAAAACTATGAGACTGTTGATTAATACTATTTATTTATACCTAACACAGGAAACAATAGAAGTTGAGATATGGGAAAAGGCTAAGAAAGATGTTCTAAATAAAATTGATAGAATGCTACATCTTGCTTAAGCTTAAAACTTCGCTCAACAATGGCTTGCCAAAATTCCGGCTGACAAAAATAAATTGAACTATAAAGTCTTTTTGAACATTAGAAATGAATTTAAGCTGACGGAACGCTAATACCGGTACATCGGCAAGCCCTAAACTGTTAGAAATAATCTTACGTTGTTAAAATTAGGTATGTGACATTATGACAAACATCAAAGACTATATCAGTATTGACCAAGAAATATTAGGTGGTAAACCTGTTTTCAAAGGAACCCGCGTTCCGATAGAGACACTTTTTCTTCATTTAGAAAGAGGTGTTGCGCTAGATGAATTTCTTAAAGATTTCCCTACGGTAAATAAAGAACAAGCAATTAAATTGTCCTAATTAAAATGGCTGCCGCATTGCCGCCAAAACCAGCGGCGGTTAGCAGTATTCTTTTAATAGGTTGGGGAAATTTCGGGGAGATTAAATTAGGATAGGGAAGCGACAGAAATTGTTGTTCTTTTAAAATATGCAAAGCATATTCTAAACTTAAAGCCGCCGAAGCGCCCAGAGTATGGCCAATTAAAAATTTGTTCGAAGTAATAATTGGCAAATTACTTTCTCCGAATATTTCTTTTAAGGCGGTTAGTTCCGCGGCATCGCCAGCTACGGTTCCGGGCGCATGCATCACCACCAGGTCAACGGGTTCGGAAGAGTGCGCTTGCGTAAGCGCTTGATTAATGGCCAGTTGGAAATTTAAACCAGCCGCCGAGATACCAGTTTTACTTTTTATTTTTTCGAAGCCAAAACCTACTGCTTCCAGGATAACTTCTTTTTCCGGCGACTTTTCTCCAATTTCTCTTTTAACTTTTTCCAGGGCAAAAACCGCAGCTCCTTCGCCCAGCACAAAAGTATTCCGGCGTTCCTGGTTATGGGGCCGGCAGTAAAAAGGTGTTGCTTGGGTTGGAGCATAAATGCCGATGGCTTTCATTTGGGCCACAGTAAAAGAGGTGAGGGGCGCTTCTGCACCGCCCACCAAAAAACGGCGGGCCATACCCGATTGCAGCCAGGCAAAGCCGTTGGCCAAGGCTTGCAGCGCCGTGCTGCACGTAACCGAATGGCTGATCGTGGGTCCGGAAGTTTCTAAATCATTCGCCACCCACGAAGATATATTGCCCAGCGTGGTAACTGGCGAGACGGCCGGCGAAACAAAACCGGTTTGGATAAACGTTGTTAAGTGTTGCTCAAACAAACCGGTGGCTCCCCGCGACGATCCAATATTAATGCCGATTTCGGTTTCATTTTCCCATTTTGCATCCTTAATCGCTTGCCGGGAAGCGTACATAGCCATTAACACCGACTTGTCTAGTGCAGTGTAAGCTTTGTTCTCGTGCGCTAAAGCTTGTAAAGCACTTTCGGCAGAAGTTGGTAAAGCACCTACAGGCGTAAGCTGTTCGTTTATGGTGCGGAGCGATATACCGGGTTGGCCGCCGGCATAAGCCTGCGTAATAATTTCCGGGTTACAACCTAACGGCGATATGGCACCGTGACCTTTTATAACAATGTATTCGGCGGCGGGCAAGTTTTTATTTTTGAATAATTAAATCAGCCATTTTTAAAATAACCCCATAAACTTCTTCCAGCTGGGCAGCCGTGATGCAATACGGCGGCAAAATATAAATAATATTGCCCAATGGCCGGAGTAACACTTTATTTTGTAGGGCAAAGTTATAAAGCAAATCCCGGCTGTTGTTAAAATAAGAAGTAGCACCGGTTTCAAATTCCAGGGCTAGGATGGTGCCGGTTTGCCGGATTACTTTACAGGCCGCCTGCACGGCTATTTTTTCCCGGAAAGCAGTGTGCTGGGCCATAATCCGGTTTATATTAGTTTGCGTATCCGGCTGCAGCAATATTTCCAAACTAGCTACCCCCGCGGTGCAGGCTATTGGGTTAGCCGTATAAGAATGCCCGTGAAAGAACGTTTTGGTTTTATCGTCGCTTAAAAAAGCCTCGTAGATTGGCTGCGAACACGAAGTAACGCCCAAAGCCATAGTGCCGCCCGTCAGGCCTTTGGACAAGCAAAATATATCGGGTTGGTTTTGCACCAGGTAATCGGTAGCAAATAATTTACCGGTGCGCCCAAAGCCGGTCATTACTTCGTCGGCAATGGTAAATATTTCGTGTTCCCGGCAAATAGAAAGTAGTTTATCCAGTACTTCGGGCGCGTACATGACCATGCCGGCGGTACCCAACACCAGAGGTTCAAAGATAAAAGCAGCAATATCGGGCCGTTGCGCAAATTCGGTTAGTTGGGCCAGGCATTTTTCTTCCTGGCCTGGCACCGGCACATCAATAAATAAAACCTCAAACAAATACTGGTTAAATGGCCGGGTAAAAGCATTGCGGCTGCTCACCGACATGGCCCCGAAAGTATCGCCGTGGTAACTGTCCCGGAAAGCGATGATTTTGTTTTTGGCTATACCTTTATTATCCCAGTATTGAAAAGCCATTTTCAGGGCTACTTCTACGGCCGTGGAACCGTTATCGGAATAAAATATACGCTTTTGATTAGCCGGCAAAATCTTTAATAAACCTTCGGCCAGTTCTACGGCCGGCGCATGAGTAAAACCGGCAAATATGACGTGTTCTAATTTGGTTAATTGCTCGCTGATTTTTTGGGCGATATACGGATGGCTGTGCCCATGCAAATTTACCCACCACGACGAAACCGCATCGATATAGGCTGTTCCAGCTTCATCGAACAACAAAGCGGCTTCGCCTTTGGCAATAGATAGGGGCAGGCCGGCAGATTTCATTTGGGTATAAGGATGCCATATAACGGCCGCATCCCGTTCAGCTAAAGTCATGCTATCGTATTTAAATGAGTAGATAAAACTTCCGCGTATTTTTTTACAACCTGCTGGTTTATTTCATTTTCCGGTAGTACCGATAAGAGTTTGGGAAGTCCGGTGTATTGTAAAATATAGTCTTCGGTTGAGGGCGTTGGTTTCCCGTTGAAAATAACACCCGCTACCGGAATATGACGCGCCCGCAAAGCTTCCACCGATAACAAAGTATGATTGATACTCCCTAAATAATTTGCCGAAACCAATACTACCGGTACGTTTAGTTTCTGGATCAGGTGAATCATGAGGCTTTGCCGGTTGAGCGGGACAAATAAACCGCCGGCGCCTTCAATTACCAGTTTGTTTGGAGTGGCAGGCAGGTTTATCTGGTTGAGATCTATTTCTATACCTTCTGCTTGCGCGGCGGCATGCGGCGATAAAGGTTGAAGCAAACGATATGCCTCCGAATGAAAAACCGATTTTTCGTTTGTTATGAGTTTTTTTACTTTTATCGTATCGCTGTTATCTAAATCGCCGGACTGCACGGGTTTCCAGTAATCGGCCTGTAAGGCTTCGGTTAAAATGGCGGCTACTACTGTTTTCCCCACGTCGGTGCCAATTCCTGTAACAAATACTTGCCTCATATATTTTTGTTTAATATAGCTGTTAGTTGCTGTACTTCCGCTTCAGTATTATAGGCATGTACAATAATCCGCAACTGTTCTTTACCAGCCGGCACCGTCGGGCTGAAAATGGCCCGTACATCAAATCCTTGTTCCAACAACTTCCCCGAAACTTCTTTTAACCCTGCCATACTAAAACCCCGCACAGCTTTAACCGGACTATCGCCCGTATTAATGCTTATGCCATTTGTTTGCTCTGTAAGCAACTGACTTAAATAACTGGCCAGGTTTTTTAATTTTTGCCTTTCGGCAGATAAGGCAGGCAGCAGGGCATAAGCGCATTTAATACCAAGTACCGCGTGTAAGGGCAGGGCCGTGGTATAGATAAAGGGCCGGCTGAAATTAATCAGAAAATCTTTTAAGGCTTTTGAACCGACTACTACCGCCCCGTGATTACCCAGGCCTTTGCCAAAGGTTAAAATACGGGCAAATACTTTTATTTGTAAGTTTAATTCCTGCACCAGACCTTCGCCTTGGTTCCCGTAAATGCCGTTGGAATGCGCTTCGTCTACAATTAAGTAAGCGCCTTTCCCGGTGCAAAGTTCGGCTAATTCCCGCAAAGGTGCCAAATCACCGTCCATGGAATATAAGGATTCTACGGCCACATACACGTTACCGCTAGCTTGCTGCAATTTTTTTTGCAGATCTTCTACTGCGTTGTGGCGGAAAGAAAAAGCTTTGGCAAAACTTAACCGGATGCCATCTTTTATAGAAGCATGACAGGCCTCATCGTACAAAATAGTATCGCCGCGTTGCGGTATTGCCGAAAAAAAACCAGTATTGGCCGCATAACCCGAATTAAAAAGCAAAGCGGCTTCTCCCTGGTGAAAGTTAGCCAAAGTTGCTTCTAATTCTTCTATCAAGGCCGAATTACCCGATAACAAACGGGAGCCGGTAGCACCCAGCGGTAAATCGGGGTAACGCAGCCATTCCTGTTCTAAAGCTTCTTTTAGTTTAGGCGAACGCGCCAAACCTAAATAATCGTTCGAGCAGAAATCTACCGTTGCCGCATTAACTTTCAGGTGCCTTAAAATACCTTCTTTTTCCCGGTTTTGCAGTTTCTGCCGTAAAGTTAAGGGCAGCTCCATAGCATTAAGCAAGTACTTCGCCGGCTTCTTTAAAAGCTTTGCGGGGAGATAAGCCCAATAACTGGAACATGAGCTGATCTTCGTTGACGCCCGGATTAGGTGTGGTTAATAATTTATCGCCGGAGAAAATAGAGTTGGCGCCGGCCATAAAGCATAATGCCTGTTCGGGCAAACTCATTTCGGTGCGGCCGGCCGATAAGCGAACCATGGTGTGGGGCATGGTAATGCGGGCTGTGGCAATCATCCGGATCATTTCCCAAACCGAAACCCGCGGCTGATTTTCCAGAGGCGTGCCGGCGATGGGTACCAAGGCATTTACCGGCACCGATTCGGGGTGCTCCGGTAAATTAGAAAGTACCTGCAGCATTTCAATTCGGTCTTCATCGGTTTCGCCTAAACCTATAATTCCGCCGCTGCACACCGAAATACCGGCATTGCGCACGTGCTCTAAGGTATTTAGGCGGTCTTCGTATTTACGGGTGGTAATAATTTTTTCATAGTGATCGCCGGAGGTATCCAGGTTGTGGTTGTAGGCGTACAAGCCGGCTTCTTTCAGGCGCTGAGCCTGGTATTCGTTCAGCATACCCAGGGTACAGCATACTTCCAAACCAATATCGTTCACTTTGCTAACCATACTCAGCACCCGGTCAAAGTCGCGGTTATCGCGTACTTCGCGCCAGGCGGCTCCCATGCAAAAGCGGGTAGAACCGGCCTCTTTAGCGCGTTGCGCATTTGCCAGTACCACTTCTTCGTTTAACAAAGCCTGCACTTTTATATCGGTATGATAGCGGGCAGCCTGCGGACAATAAGCGCAATCTTCGGGGCAGCCGCCGGTTTTTACAGATAATAAAGTACAAACCTGCACTTCGCTGGGGGTATGGTATTTACGATGCACCTGCGCGGCTTCAAACACAAGTTCCAGCAGCGGTTTTTCGTATATTTCTTTTATTTCGGCAATAGACCAATCGTTTCTTATTTCGGTGTTCAGGCTTTCCCGGATCATAGTTTTCTGGTGTTTGGTTTACGAATGTACACAAGAAATTTTTTCCCACGAAAATTTTTTAATGCCTTATTAATTATAAAACTATCTGGTCAATGTGCCAAATAGCTTATTTTGCTGTTTCAGAAGTATTTCCTGTAACTACTTGTCCGTTGCGGTAAGTAACCGTTTTAAAAACTTTTCCATCCGCCTCCAGGTATTTCCAAATGCCCGACTGTTTATCATTTTTAAAAATGCCGGTTATTTCGGGTTTACCGTCTTCGTAATATTGCTTGTAAGCACCGTTGCGTAAGCCGTTTTTATATTCGGTTTCGGATTTTACTTTGCCGCTTTGGTAGTAGGTGGTTTGTACGCCGGTTATTCTACCATTTACATAAATTGCTTTTTCCTGCACCTGGCCGTTATCGTAGTAAACCAGCCGCTCGCCATCCGGTTTGTTGTTTTTGTAGGTTTCTTTAATTTTTATTTTTTTATCCTGATCGAAGTAACTTTTCCAATCACCGGTTTTAACATTTTGCTTGTAATATTGCTCGTCCTGTACCCGCCCGGATGGGTAGTAATTTATAATTTTACGGGAAGAAGCTTCATCCGAAAAAGTTATTTCCTGTTTGGGTTTGCCGGTTTCGTAGAAATCCTGCGCCAGGCCGGTTTTTACACCGTTATTATAATTAATGCTGCTCATTACCTGGCCGTTTTCGTAGTACGTTTTAGAAACCCCATCTACCTGGCTGGTTGTGCTTTTGCTTTGAAAAGCTTCCCGGCCGGTTACAATACTATTGCTGACCCGGGCCGCTTCTTTAGGATTGGTTAAAGTAACGGTTTTGTAATTAGCTTCGGATTTGATTTTGCCGGAAGGATAATATGTTTTGAAGGTGCCGCTTCTTTTACTGCTGACGTTGATAGCTTCCGATTCTAACTGCCCGTTTTCGTAATAAGTTTTAAAAGAGCCGTCTAGTTTGCCGTTCCGAAATTGCCCTTCGGTATGCACTTTGCCGTTGGAAAAGTAAGTATAGGCCGGTCCGTTTTGTTCGCCGCGGGCATAAGTTATAGCCGATTTAGGTTGGCCGGTAGTATAATATTCTTTTACCAGGCCGTCGGGCGCATTATTTACAAAAGCCGCTTCCATTTTGGGCTGACCATTTTCGTAGTAGGTTTTAATGGCATTACTTTGCTGATCGTCTACGTAAGTGCCTTCCTGTAATATTTTGCCGTTTTGGTAGTAGCTCCGGAAAGGGCCTTGCTTCAGGTTGTTTACATAAGGTACTTCTATGCGTTTCTGGCCGTTCTCGTAAAATTCGGTATAAAGGCTATCTTGCTTGCCGCGGTTAAATTTAGCAATGGCTTCGGTTTTGCCGCTCCGGTAAAAACGCTGGTATTTGCCGTGCGGTAAAGTGTCCGGTTCCATAATAAAATAGACCTCTTTAATCTGGGTTTTTAAGGTGTCGTGATAGGTTACCACTTTGCGGAGCTGCGCCGAAACAGGAAGTTGCAGAATTAGAAAGAACAAAAAGAAGCCGGTAATCCGGAGTAATAGCGACATATATTAGAATATAAAATAAAACAGCGTTACGTTAATGCATATAACGTAACGCTGCCAGAAAACAACATGCCAGTTTTTAAATTATAATTTTTCCAGCACAACAGCCGAAGCACCGCCGCCGCCGTTGCAAATACCGGCTACCCCGATTTTACCGTTTTTCTTATCCAGCACGCTGCACAAAGTAGTAACAATGCGGGCGCCGGAAGCCCCCAGCGGATGGCCCAGCGATACGGCGCCGCCAAAAACATTTACCTTGTTGTTTTCCAGGTTTAACTTCTGATTATTAGCCAGCGAAACCACCGCAAAAGCTTCGTTTATTTCGTAATAATCTACTTCAGCGGCATCCAGTCCGGCGTGTTTTAAAGCTTTGGGAATAGCCAGGGCCGGCGAGGTGGTAAACCATTCGGGCGCTTGTTCGGCATCAGCAAAGCCTCTTATTTTAGCAATAGGTCTTACACCTAAAGCGTCGGCTTTTTCTTTGCTCATTAATACCACGGCGGCCGCCCCGTCGTTTAGAGTAGAGGCATTGGCGGCGGTAATGGTTCCTTCTTTATCAAATACTGGTTTCAGGCCGGCAATTTTATCAAAATTAACTTTGGTATATTCTTCGTCTATGCTTACCAATATGGGATCTTTGCCGCGTTGGGGTACTGGTACCGGTATAATTTCATCTTTAAAATACCCAGCCTGCGCCGCCGCGGCGCTCCGGCGGTACGATTCAATGGCAAAATTATCCTGCATTTCGCGGGTAAAACCCATTTCGCGGGCCGTGTTTTCGGCCGCATTGCCCATGTGGTAATCGTTGTACACATCCCATAGGCCATCTTTCAGTAAGCCATCAATCATTTGGCCGTGGCCTAGCTTATACCCAAAACGGGCTTTATCTAAATAAAAAGGCACGTTACTCATGCTTTCCATTCCCCCGGCCACCACTACTTCTTTATGGCCCAGCATAATGGCCTGCGCCCCGAACATGATGGCTTTAGTACCGGATGCGCAAACTTTATTTACCGTCGTACACTCCACTTCGTAGCCCAAGCCCGCGTAAATAGCCGCCTGCCGGGCCGGCGCCTGACCTAAGTTGGCACCCAAAACGTTGCCCATAATAACTTCCTGCACTTCGGCAGGTGCCACACCGGCTTTTTCTAGAGCTCCTTTAATAGCAATGGCTCCTAACTGGGGAGCAGTTAAACTGGCAAGGCTACCGCCGAAAGATCCGATAGGTGTCCGGACAGCCGCAATAATATATACTTCTTTTACAGGTATCATTTAAGTTATGGGTAGAAAGTGGTTTGTTGTTAGTAATTAGTTGTTTTTTACTAATTTATATAAACAGCTTTAAAACTTCATATAGATTTTGCTTCTAAAGGAGATAGACTGCTCTTGCAGAGAAAGGTTTTGAAAGTGGTAAATACTTATCTTTCAAAATAATCTATTGATATTTTTTGTTCTATCAAGCTAGTAAAATATAAGTATTCTAAAACATATTCATTTACCAATCCGGTTGATTTTTTTTCTGCTGAGGAACGGTTTTTCGGGGGACTTGCTGCAGGTACTGCAATTCGGACTGCCGCATGGCTTCCAGCAACATATTTGCTTTTTCGGGTGTTAAGTTGGTGTTACGCAGGCGCTCCCGTAACGTTTGTAACTCTTTTTCAGCAGTACCGGCATTTTCGGTACCAGCTTTTTTATTAGTTGCCGCATTTAGGTTGGCATCAAAGTCATCAGCCAGGCCTTGGGTATTATTTCCTTTATCGCCGCTCCGCCGCTGGTCCTTTATTCCGCTGCCGGGTTGTTGTTGCGGGTTTTCTATATCTCCGGCGCCCCCTTTATTTCCTCGTCCGCTACCTTGCGGTATAGGCTGCGCTGGGTTGTTAGCATTGCTTTTCAGGTCATTGGTAGTGCCGGCATTCCCGGAGGCGGATGGTTGGGCTGGTGTGTTCGGGCTATTGTTTTCGGTGCGGGATTTTTCTTCCGGATTTAACCCTTTATCTTTTTTAATCAAAGGCGATGGGGGCGGACTCTGGGCCAGGTATTTCTTCATTAGTTCGTAATTATAGCGCGCCACATCGTTCCCAGGATTTTGTATTAAGGCTTTTTTGAAATGATAAAGTGCCCGTTCGGGATTATCTTTTTGGAAGTATATTAAGCCCAATTGGGTTAAAGCTATAGATTGTATGGTCAGGTTTTGGCTTTTGGCCAGGGTTGTGTAGTGTTTCCGGGCTTTATCTGAATCTTGGTTTAAAAATTGGGCGTGGGCCAGGTTAATGTATAACTGCTCATCTTTTACGCCCAGGGTGTCAACTAAATATTGATATAAAGCAGCGGCTTTTTGGTAATGTTCGTTGTTAAAATAAGCTTTTGCTTCCTGCGCGGTATGGTTGATGCGGGAGGCTTTGTTGAAACCATCTCCCAGCACGCTCAGAAATAAAAACAAGCCCAAAATATATTTCATATTTTAATTACCGTTACCGTCAACAAAGTATCTATTACAATTAAAATTAAAGCCAGCAGCAAAGGATATTTATATTTATTGGCTGTGATGTCGATGGTTTTGCTTTCGCGTTGCTCGGCGGCCGCGTTATCAATAGTTTTTTCTAATAACGTAAGTTCATTCACCTGATTGTTCAGGGTGAAATACTCGCCCCCGGTTTTGCGGGCAATTTCTTTTAAGCTTGCCGGCTGTAAACGACTCGTAACCCGTTCCCCGTTTTGGTCGCGTTTAAAATTGTTGCCTTCCGGTATTAATCCGCCTTCTTCGGAACCAATGCCAACGGTAAATACTCGAATATTATTTTGGTTTAAACGTTGCAAAACCGGACGCACGTCTTCGCCGAAAGCTTCGCCATCGCTGAACAAAAGAACAAAATTAGCTTTTTCCATAGCTGTTGCGGCAGAACTGTTCGTGGTAAATTTATCTAAAGCCAATTGTAGGGCCGGCCGGAAGTTAGCCCCGGCTTCCGGAACCTGGTTGGTTTGCAGCAGCTGGTTGTATAATTGTAAAGCTTCCAGATCGTAAGTTAAAGGGCACTGCAAAAAAGCTTCCGAAGAAAAAACAATTAAACCTATGCGGTCGGCATTTAAAGCCGGTATAACCTGTGCCAGTTCGTATTTTACTTTTTCCAGGCGCGAAGGCGCTACATCTTTCGTATTCATGGAAGAAGTTAAATCTACCAATACAAAAACATCTTTGCCGGTGGTCCGGACTTCTTTTTGCATGGCGCCAAAAGAAGGACCTAAAAGCGCCACCAATAACAGGAAAAAATAAATTGAACGAATGGTAAACTTAATCCAGACGGCGTGGGCATTTTGTTTGAAATACAGCGCCAGCCTTTTAATACGGTAAATATAACCCGCATACAAAAGCAGAAAAATGGTTCCGAAAATAATTTCCAGCCACGAAAGGGATTGGTACCAACTCATTTCTGTTGAGGGCTCATGATAATAGGTTAAGGAAAGGTGCAAATATACAGAAACAGAATTTAGGATAAACAGCTGCCTTTTGATGTACCAAACGGCCGTTTTTACAAAATTATTTTTATTATTTGCCCGGAAAAAGCAGGAGGGAAGCTCCTCAGCTACAGAAAGCTATATTTATAAGCAGAAAAACCAGATAAAAAAAGGAGCTAAATTTAAGCGGAAGGTTTGGCGATTTCATTTTTGTTATTGTATATTTGCGAACTCTTTAACCGGAAGAGCTATGGAGAGGTGGGTGAGTGGCTGAAACCAGCAGTTTGCTAAACTGTCGTACGGGTCAAATCGTACCGGGGGTTCGAATCCCCCCCCCTCCGCCAATTTTTTTTTACATAAAGTTTTTTTCTTCGAAAAAAGCTTTTAAGTTTGCACCGCGATTAGCAAAAGACCATATTGGAAATTGTTATTCGTGATGTTCGGGGTGTAGCGTAGCCCGGTATCGCGCCACATTTGGGATGTGGAGGTCGTAGGTTCGAATCCTGCCACCCCGACGAAATAGATTACGAATTAAGAATGACGAATTAAGATTTATCTACCAGTAGAGGTTCTGATTCAAAATTTTTAGTTCGTAATTTTTTTTTACTGGTCTCGTAGCTCAGCTGGATAGAGCAACTGCCTTCTAAGCAGTAGGTCTTTGGTTCGAATCCAAACGGGATCACTTTAAAGTTCAAGCACTTACAAGAATAAATCTGGTAAGTGCTTTTTTATTTGCACTTATATTTATCAGTTACAACTTAGCATAAGGCTTCTTACGGATTAATTCTCTCATTTGCTATAGTTCTGGTACCGGTTGTTATTTCTTTATAAACCAAACAGCTTTTCCTTTAAAATTTAATAAACAGCCATTCCCATTATTTGGCATTCTGATGAATACTATTTTTAAAGTATTATCCCAAGAGAAGAACGAACCTGATTTGCTCAGCTATCACAAAGGGTATTAGACCACAACAACGACTATTTTGCTTTTAGTAGAAATACAAAATAGCTCCAGGGAGAAGTATATATAACAACTATAACCTGACCTATTTAAAGATTAGGCAATAGTAAGAACTAACTTATTTAGGCTAAGAGAAAACTACTGGTTTAAAGGATTAGGTAAAGTTAAAAGCGGAATTTTGGTATTTAAGGCCATTTCGCGGGTTTTGCTTATATGGGCCAGTCCTCTCCAGAAACCATATTGGTGGGGCACCATAACCAGCAAATCTGCACCAATTTCTTTAATGCCCTTGTTAATACCGGCAACTACGTCTTCTTCAAACACGTCGGTAAAATCATAATCAATATCTACTAAGGAAAGTTCGGACTGTGCCGTAGTGTGTAAAGCAGCAACATCAACTTCGGTGGGCACGGCTTGGGTTTCTACGTGGTAAACATGTACCTGGGCATTTAGTTGGGCGGCAATTTTATTTAGTACAGTCAGCTTATTATGATGCAGGCAATGTTGGTCGTAGGCAAAAAGTATCTGACCAATACCGTTGTAGGTGGCATGGGCCGGCACCATTAATACCGGGAAGTGCGCATGTTTTAGGACGGAAGTGGTGGTGTTGCCACTTATTTTATCTAACCAGTCATTATCATGCATGCCCATGACTACCAATTGGGCATCTAGCTCTTCAACTAGTTCGTCGAGTTCCTGGGTTACAATGGTTGAATTGGTTGCCCAGCCGACTTCTATTTTAAATTCGGTGGCTATTTTTTGGGCCAGGTTTACAAGCCGGTTTTTATTGTTGGCAAAAATAGCGTCGTAGCTAGCCGGAGAAAGCAAAGAGTTGGCCGCATGTACCGGCACGCTGTAAGCATTACACAAAACTAACCGGGCATTTAGGTCGGCGGCTAAACTGGCGGCATAACGTAAGGCATTGTCGGCAGTAGCAGAATAATCGGTGGCGGCAATAATTGTTTTCATAACCAGAACTTTTAAGTTATAGGTTAAAAATATAGCTAACCCGCGAATCCGGAAATGACTTTTGTAGGCCTGAGAAATGATTTAAATCAGTGGGAGATATATAGCTGAATTATATGAAGTTATTTTCTTGATTTCTGACTGGAGGTAATAACATGCGCCATACTAGCTAATTGATAAAAATCTATAATATTCAACTCCAGATTACACATATTTTTAATTGCTTCTGAACTAAGTCTGGAATAAGTTAAATAGGAGGTTTCGTTAAGTCAGAATACCACTTGTCTTAATAGTTGCCATTATAATCAGACACCAATCACGCTTCATTTAAGATTTGCGCTTGCAGTAAAGATTTTAAAAATAACACCTAAAAAATTAATATTTAAAAACTAAGCACTACTTACCCCAACCAGCCATTGGCTTTGGCTTCGGCGTAACCTTTGGCGCGGAGTTCGGAGGCGGGGTTGTCTAGTTTGCCGTATCCCCATTCATTGTAAGTAGTGCGGTCGCCATTGTAGTCGGTGTGCGAAAAATCCCGGACAATATCCAGAACGCCTAAATCGTACGCTAATTTCCAAGTTTCGGCTTTGGTTAAATACATGAGCGGCGTGTGTATTCGTACGGCTTTTTCCAGGGCCAGCGTCATGGTGGTTTGCAAAGCATCTATAAAAACCCGGCGGCAATCGGGATAGCCGGAATAATCGGTTTGGCACATGCCGCCCACCAAATCGCTGATGTTGTGGGTGTAGGCAAAACTGGTTGCAATGGTCAGGAAAACGGCGTTGCGGCCTGGCACAAAAGAAGCCGGCAGGTTTTCATTTAGCTCGTGGGGGCCGGCCATGGCTTTATCGTGTTCGGTTAAAGCGGAGCCCTGCAGCATGCCCGTAATATCCAGCACCCGGAAAGGCACCTGGGCTTGGGCCGCGATAATTTCGGCTTGCCGCAACTCCACATCATGCTTCTGTCCGTAACGGAAACCAAGCGCTTCTACGGTATTAAACTGCTTTTTCGCCCAGTAAAGGCAAGTGGTAGAATCCTGACCACCGGAAAAAAGAACCAAAGCTTTGTTGTTCTGTTCAGACATGATGACTTGTTTTTTTAATCTATACCAATTTACGATGCCAGGCCTAACCGTTAGTTATTCTAAATGAAACCGTGCCGCCAAGTAGCCAATTTTTTTTGCTTTGCAAAAATACAGATAAGTAACCGGAAAAGGTAAATATTTAAAAGCTTACCAAAATTCACTGCTCTAAATTACTCCAAAATAAAAGAGGCGTTTTAGGCTTTGTTCAGGAAATAAATTATTAGGGCGGGTGCATTGGTTTAACATCGCTTATTTGGGGCTACAACTTGTTTTACCGGTAAAAAACAGATTGGCGGTAACTGTAATGGTTCAGGCTACGGCGTATTTTTATCAGAATACTATAGCAAATCAGCTATTATCAGCCTTAGCGAATAAATAATTTTAAATAGTTCGTGTAAATTTGCACTAACCAAACCCCAGCGCTGTTAGATACGTGCGTTTAAAAAATACCAGAATGGAAACTTTAGAAAAAATAGATATAAAAGAACAACTGGAGCTGAATTATAAGCAGGCCCTGGAGCATACCCAAAGTGCCCTGGATTATATGGCCGAATACGGCATTAAACCTGATGGTAAATTCGGACTATTTTTACCGCCGGCCACCCGCCAGAAAGAAATTCACCGGCTGCCTTACCAGCATACTGCTAAGCAAGTGGTAACTTACGAAACTGAAACCGGGGAATTTTCGGCCCTTTGTCCTTTTTCCGGCTTACCCGATTTTGGCATTTTGCGCGTGGAGTATATTCCGGGTTCTTTTATTATGGAGCTGAAAAGCCTAAAATATTATATTTTGTCGTGGCGAAATATCGGGGCGGCCCAGGAAGACATTACGGCTTATATTTACGAAGACCTGAAAAAAGCTTTGCAAGATCCGCATTATTTAAAAATTACCACGATATATAATGTAAGAGGTGGCATTAATACCACTTGCAGCGTCGATAGCCGTAACCAATAGATTTGTTTAGTTAGTTATCTGTAAGAAGCGTTTCCATAATCTTGTTCATACAAGGTTTTACTGGATATTCTAAGTAACTGGATAGAAACAGGTATATATAAAGCTTCGGGGAATATTACCACCCCCAGCTTTTCTTAAAATAGGAGGGGAGCTTTTTGCTGGTTTTCAATTGTATACATCACTGTGTCGGTTTATTTAATCGGCTGTATTTACTGTGTATTAGAGGTTAAACAAAAAAGCTTTGTCACTTTTCAGCGGCAAAGCTTTTTTGTTTTATTCTTTATAATGACATAAGCCAATATAAAAGTATAGAATTGCTCCGGTAAATTTTCTTAGAGTCGATCGCCAATTATATAACCTTTGCCAAACTTCTTTAATTATAAAAACATCTTAGCCGGTAGTTTTAGGATGACTAGATATACTGCCGAAGTGGTTAAAAATGTAGTCTAATCAAACCAAAAAAAATTACCTGACCGCTAGTGCTTCATAAACTATAGATTGTCGGTTAGTGAAATAAATGGTAATTTGTTTCAGGTGAAAACACACTGAAACAGCGGCCAGGATTCCCGACAAACAAACCTTTATGGAACACTAGGTTGAAAACACATTATAAGGAATACTGATTGGTTAATCTTTAAAATACAAAGCAGCTTCTTGATCTCGCTTTTGCAGACGGTGCAAACGAAATTCTAATGATTATTCATCCGTTTAAAAACCTCATCTAACTCCGCGCGGGAGGCTTTCCGGTTGAAATCGGAAGTGCCATAGCCAATTTCCGGTTCCGCTTTTTCTAATCCCTGCATGATAGCGTCGGCAAAATCGTTTAACGGAGCGCCAAAGGTGTGCACGCCGGTGCCGCCCAAATCGGTTTGTACGGCTGGGGGCGCAATTTCCAGCACTTGCACCTGCGTACCGGCTAGTTGGTGCCGTAAAGATAAGGTAAAAGAATGCAGCGCAGCTTTGGTGGCGCTGTAAATAGCGGCATTAGCCAGCGGCGCAAAGGCCAGACCCGACGTTACATTAATGATGTAAGCTAGCGGCTTAGATTTGAGCAGGGGCAATAAAAGCAACGACAGGTGAATAGGAGCTTCCAGGTTTATCGCAATTTCCGCCTGGTGGTAGCGCCACGACTGATCGGTTTGGGTTAAAGGTTCGCGGCGCTGAATACCGGCATTATTCAGTAACACATTTACGTCCGGAAATTCCTGGTTTACCCATTTAGCTAAATTAATGCGGTCTTCTTCCTGGCCCACATCGCACACCCGGGTTTGGATGGCAGGATATTTTGCTTGTACTTCCTGCAACTTATCGGCGCGGCGCCCACAAATAATCACTTTACTGCCCGCCATTAAAAAACGTTCGGCAAAAGCCAGACCTATACCGGAGGCGCCGCCGGTTATTAAAATGGTATTACCACTTAAATTCATAATAATTTAATTTGTTTAAAGTTATTCCTGTATACGGTGCTGCTAACAAAGCAGTATGTAATAAACTGCTTTTATTAAAGCCGTAAATACTGGCGGCATTGAGATAGTTGTAAAGTAAGATATTATGGGTATAGTTATAAATTAAATAATCGTTTAAGAAGAAATTTACTGAAATAAAATCAGGTAGGATTTGGTTAAAAATAGAAGTTTAAATAATATTTGACAGATGTATGTAGATTTTGGTTTTTTTCTCCCATATTAGCATTGTCTAATTTTTAAAACAATCGCAGCCAACCGTATTTTGTAATTATAAAACAAACTCAATTACTTTCATAATGAAAAAACTTACATTCTTTTACCTGTTTCTTTTTACAATTTTGTGCAATTTATCTGCCTGCGGCGATAAAGATGAAAATGAGGCGCAACCTTCCAACACTGCTTTATTAACCGCTTCGTCGTGGCAAACCAGTAAAGTTTATACCGGTAATACCGATATAACAAATAATCCGGCAATTGCAGATTACATACCGCAAAACTGTAAATTCAATACCGATAATACTTTTACTATTACTTATCCCAGGGGTCCGCTTTCCGGAACCTGGAAGTTTGAGGCTGATGAAACCATAATTGTGACTGACCCCGGTACTACGGACGAACAACAATTTAATATCATAGAATTAAAAGAGAACTCCTTAAAAGTTACTGTAACTAATCCCGAAATAAATATTCCGTTTCAAATTGAGCTTATTCCGGCGGCTTAGTAATGCCGGTCTTTTAATTTTGAAATAGAAAATAAACCAAAAGCCTCTTTTGTAAGAGGCTTTTGGTTTATAACACGGTTTCTAAATGAATGTAGTACCCTTTTTTCTATATTTCTATAAAAGAATAAAGATCAGGAAGCTGTTTTGCATATAGACTTTTTTTGCTATTGATTGATATACGATCCAGCTTGTTGCAACAGCCTTATCCGAAGACTTAGGCTTACTTCTTTTTGCCTTTTTTCTGCTTTTCAAACTCCTGTACTTCTTTCATTAAAGCTTTTAAATCGTAGTTAATGTCGCTGCTGAAATCCAGGGTTTCCGTGTATTCGGTTTTGCTGATCTCCAGAACTTTAATGGGTTTATCAAGAAAGCTTTCTATTTCCTGCAAGACTGGTTTTTCTTCGGGACTGCAGAAAGAAACAGCGTGGCCCTTCTGGGTGCCGCGGCCGGTACGGCCTACACGGTGCACATAATTTTCGGTTACTTCCGGCAAATCATAATTTATTACGTAATCTACTTTTGCAATATCAATGCCGCGGGCACTCACATCGGTCGCGATTAAAATTTTTACTTCTCCGGCTTTAAAGCGTTTCATTACCTGCAGGCGGTCGTGCTGGTCTTTGTCGCCGTGAATGGTTTGGGTAACGATGCCGGCTCTTTCCATGGCTTTTAGGACCCGCTCGGCCCGTACTTTAGTGCGGACAAAAACCAGGATTTTGCTTTCCGGGTGTTCCTTGATAATACGCTCCAGAAAAAAGCGTTTATCGTCCATTTCTACAAACATAACCGCATGGTCGATGTTTTTGGCTACCGGATCTTTGGGCGATACCTGAATGCGAATGGCGTTGTGCACCAGCGAATACGCTAGTTTTTTTATGTTTTCGTTAATGGTTGCCGAGAAAAATAAAGTCTGGCGGTTACGCGGTAAAAATTTAAGTAAGTCCCGAATGTCTTTTATAAAGCCCAGATCTAGCATGTGATCGGCCTCGTCCAGAATAAGTACTTCCAGGCGGTGTAGTTTTATGTATCCTTGGCTTACCAAATCAAACATCCGACCCGGTGTGGCTACTAATATATCAATGCCTTTTTCCAGCTGATCTATTTGCGGCGCCTGTTCTACGCCCCCAAATACCGAAATAATTTTTAACTTGGTATACTTGCCTAATTGGGCAAAAACTTCGGTTATCTGAATGGCCAGTTCGCGGGTAGGCACCATTACCAGGCATTTTATCCCATCGGGGCGACTGGCGTTTTTTTTGCGCTCCTGCAAAATATGTAATACCGGAATAGCAAAAGCAGCGGTTTTGCCGGTGCCGGTCTGCGCAATGGCCAATACGTCTTCGCCCCGTATAATGGGCGGTATAGATTTAAACTGAATATCGGTGGGGCGCTTAAAATCCAGCTCCTGCAAACTTCTTTGTATTTCGGGCCCTATATTATAATCTTCAAATTTCATAAGCCATTAACATAATCCAGTACAATTATACACTTCCTCCGGCACAGAGTTGGTACACCGGCTATTTATTTTAAAGTGCTCTTTACAATCTGTAGGGCGATCAGGTATCAATTGTAATAAACATCCGTATAAGAGTGCAAATCTCAGCGCCTGCTTATAAATTTATTGTGATCTTATGTTTCCTTTGGGTTTATAAGCTGTTAAAGAGTATTTAGTAAGGTAAATTAAATTTATTGAGTAGCTTTTAAATTTTTAAAACAACCGAAAGATTCAAGATTAAATACAACTACTATGAAAAAATTGATTATCGTATTTGCCGCCTGTAATTTTGCTGTTCTAACCAGCTGTAGTTCTAAAAAACAGGCCGGAGAAGAATATTACGATCCGAATTATAAGCCTCAAACCAGCCAGGCCAGCACTCAAAATAATGATGCTACCGAATCAGTGCCGGGATCTGCCGCTACTGCAACGCCACCCGCTACCGCAACTACCGCCGAAACCGCTGCGCCGTCTCCCGGTACTACACCGGCTGAAAATGCCGCCGGCGAACAATTACCGGCTAATAAAGATGAAGCTACCGTGACTACCGTGGCTAAGGATAATTTAAAAGAATCGCCGGCCAAAGGTAATTTCGATAAAGGTAAAAACTTAATAGCTAAATCAGATTGCTTGAGCTGCCATAAAGACGATGTGAAATTGTTGGGCCCCGCTTATGTAGATGTAGCTAAAAAATACGACGAATCGGCTAAGAACATTGATTTCTTATCGAGCAAAATTATAAAAGGTGGGGCCGGTAATTGGGGCGATATTCCGATGAGTCCGCATGCTGACCTGGCCAAAGCAGATGCTACGGAAATGGTAAAATATATTTTATCGTTAAACGACTAATTTCCTTATTCTGCTTGTACAAAATAAAAAGAGGCTCTGAAAAGAGCCTCTTTTTATTTTACCCGTTTTTAACTACATAAATTAACTTACGTGGCCGGTATAAATTAAAAAGTTGTTGTAAAAAATATTGAGGACGTAACAAGATATTTAAATTAAGGTTTGGTATAGTAAAAGTTTGCTGCTAAACTTTTTATTGGATAGCGAGTACATATTTATTATACCTGTTTACACTTTTTATAGCTTAAGAAGAAATAAAATTTTCAGGTTTACCCATTTTGGTCTGAATGTTGTGTAAAATAGAAAGAAACTATTCTGATATAGAATTTAAACCTTTTAAAACCATGAAAAAAACCGTACTTGCCCTGCTTATGCTGATTGCTTCAGTAGGGATGGCTCAAGCTCAATTTACATTGGGGGTTAAAGCCGGTGTAAGCTCTTCTAATGTGGATATCAAAGATCCGAAAAATACTATTCAGCAATTTAACAGTACCGATGCGATCACGGGTTATCATGCGGGTGCTTTTGTGCGGGTTAAAGCTGGCGGTTTAATAATACAACCCGAAGCAATTTTATCTTCTACCGGCGGTAAAGTAGAGGTTGCCAATGGCAGCATTTCAACTACCGAAAAATTTAAATTTAACCGCTTGGATGTACCGGTTTTGTTAGGCGTGAATTTATTTAACGTAGCCCGCATTCAGGCTGGTCCGGTGGCTTCGGTTCTGGTAAGTGGTAAATTTAAAGACCAGCAATTAGAAGATTACATGAACCGGAACGATATAGGATGGCAGGCCGGTATTGGTTTTGATATAGGTAATATTACTACCGATTTGCGCTACGAAAGAGTAAACCGCGAATATACCAGTTCTGGTCAGAATGGTTCTTTTGGCGTAGGCAATCAGCAGCTTATTTTTAGCTTAGGATTTAAATTGATTGGCAAATAAGCCCAAGACATTCTTTTTGTTTTAACCTAGAACCCTGGTAATATGCCGGGGTTCTTTTTTTATGGGCTGTGATAAATGATTTTGGGTCATGTAAAGCGCGAATATAGTTCTATAAATACAAGAATAGTGATTGCTTATCTTCAGAAATATAGCATCTTTCAAGGTAATAATGCTAACGGATGCAATCTGCCTAGAAGTTGCTCATAGCCGCAGGAAGCCCGGAATATAACCAGTATTAATCCAGCTAATTTGCTTTACTTTTCTGCTTTATCCGAACTGAAATAACTTGGTATATGTTTTAGAATCAATTGTTTCAGTAGCTTATGTAAAATGACTGAATTAATGAATGAGTGAATAAACCTTTGATAATTAGAATCTCACAAGCTTATTTAACCTAAACTAATTTTGTCCACTTACTTATCAATAAAAACTAACCCGACCGGATTAATCTAATCTGTTACTTTCCTGGTTCTATGCAATACCCGATTTTGGATAAATATATTAGACCTTCGTCTGTTTTCAGGCTTTTAAGGATTTGGGGATTTAAGTTTCTTTTCGTGCTGGTTTTAATAAGCCTTTTAACCAGCTTCCAGATAAATAAACAAGTACCTGCAAAACCGGAGCCCATTCGTTTACGCAACGAATCTATTGCATTTACGCCCAAAGAATTTTACATAGCCGATGTAGTGGACGCCCGCAAAGACCGGAAAGCAATCGCTTATTTACAAATTCCGGGCATTGCGCCGGCCCCAAGCACCTTGCAACCAATCGATTTTGCGGGTGGGGGATTGGTAGCTGTAAAACAGTATATAAAGCAAGGCTTGTCGCAAAATCTCCGGCTCCGACCAGTTTTGGTCCGGTTAAAAAGCTGCCAGGTAAATGAAACCATGGTGGGCAAGGACCGGGTAGAGGGCAAAATAACCGTTGTGATGGACTTCGATATTCAGCATAATGGTAAAACATTGCATACTTTAAATTATCAGGGAGGAGGCCGTTACTTACGCCCTTTACAAGATTGGAGTATTACGGAGCCAACGTTGAGGCGATCTATTACCGACGCGCTGGTTTACCTGAATACCTGGATGAACCGGGAAGCCGACCACAGTGAAAAACTAGCCACCGGCGTAAAAATTATTTTTAAAGATTATAACCTTAACAACGATCCGGACACAGTATTTTATGCGCAGAACCGTCCTTTAACTTGGAAAGATTTTCGGGGCCAGCCGCAGCCGGGCCGTTTTGCCGCTGCTGTTTTACCTGGTTTTGCTTTTACCGGCTACAAGGAAATAAGCAACGGTATTATATATTTAACCTTAACCGTTAAAGTGTACATGGTGCGGGATGGTTCGTGGGTGCGGGAAGGAGCCCGTAACGATTACGGCTTAAACCATGAGCAAAAGCATTTTGATTTGGTAAAAATTATTGCCGAACGTTTTAAACAAAACATTTTAAAAGAAAAAATAACGGTAGAAGATTATAATAACATTATATCGGCGCAGTATTTTGAAACGCTCCGGGAAATAAGCTGGGAGCAGAAACAATACGACGATGAATCGGGGCACGGCGTAGATGTAGCGGCCCAGGAACGCTGGAACCACCGGATTGAAGAAGAATTGCAACGCTTTATCGCGAAGCAATAAAGGTTTAAGGCAGAAGAATTCTGTTAAGGTATTTTGATTGCAATTACGTTAAGTTTAAATATTACTCAAAGGGCTTCAAAATTCCACTATTCCAAAAAAAATCTAACCAGTTACATGCCAGTTAGATTTTTTTAGAATTTAGGTTTTTACCGCCGCTATTTATTTTGATAGATGCTGCGCAACATCAATTTATTTAGCTATAATTATTGCTAAAGAGATAATTTCAGGTTTTCATTTAACGCAATTTAAGTTTATGCTCTTTATAGATTTCTTTCCTGCGCGAAGTTAAAATACAGGAGAGATGCAATCAATTTCGTGCATAAACTTTATGGCAAATATTAACTGTACTTCCAGATGCGGTGGAAAGCCTGGGTACATTCATTTCTTATAGCTTCGGGCAAATCGGAACCTTCATTAAACCGGAAAGATACCTGACCGGAAGCAGTACGAATATTATAATGATTACGCAAGTGGTCGTGTCCTTCGGTTTCTATTTGGGAAGGCCGACTTTTAAAAAAATCGGCATGTTTTTCTTCTAAGGCCGTCATTTCATCTGCAAAAGCCTGGTTCTTTTGCGCATAATCATCGCCGTAAATAAATTCTGCTATATTGCCCATATAAATTTGAGTTTGTAAAAAGATATTTCTAAACGCTGCTGCATATTACGCAGAATAAACCCGATTGATTTCTAATAAGAATTTATAACACATAACTTTGGGAAACTTAGCTGGACAATTATCAGGAAAATACACCCAAATTTAAAATCTTAATAGTTGGTAATCAATGCATTAAACTACATACGATAACCGGAATTCCGGAATATCTATATTGGTGTAACCTAAATCTGCCAGATCGGATTTTAGTTGCTCCATTATTTTTACTTCGCCGTGTACCAAAAATATTTTTTGTATCTGGTCTTTGTCCTGGCAATGTAAAAACTTAGCAATATCCCCGTAGTCGGCGTGAGCACTGTATTCTTTCATCACAATCATTTCGGCTTTTACCTCAACTTCTTCACCTAAAATGGTAACTTTTTCGGCGCCGTTCATCAGTTTACCGCCCAGGGTGCTTGGTTCGCAATAGCCGGTTATCAAAACAGCACAATTCGGATCGGATAAATTGTTTTTCAGGTGATGTTGAATACGGCCGGCTTCCATCATGCCCGAAGAGGAAATAATAACACAAGGCTCTTCCCGGGCATTTAGTTGGCGCGAATCTTCGGCTTCGGTAATATATTGCAACTGCGGAAAACCAAAGGGGTCCGGATCGGTTTTAATATATTCCAGCATGGTGTCATTAAAGTATTCCGGATTGCTGCGTAAAATATCCGTTGCGTAAACCGAAAGCGGGCTATCCACAAAAACCTTGATATCGGGCAAACGGCCTTCTTCGGCTAAATAATTTAAAGAGTAAATAAGCTCCTGGGTTCGGCCAATGCTAAATGCCGGAATGAGCAGCTTGCCTCTTTTTTCTACACATACGTCCCAAACAATTTTTTCGAGGCGCTCTTCGGTATTTTCCAGGCTATCGTGTATTTTGTTGCCGTAGGTACTTTCGCACAAAATAATTTCGGCCTGCGGAAAAGGCTGGGGTTCTTTTAAAATGCGGTTCGCAAAACGGCCTATATCACCACTAAAACAAAGCGTCCGTACTTTCCCTTCGTCGTGCAGTTTTAAGTTTATGGCGGCGCTGCCCAACACATGGCCCGTGTCGGTAAACAGTAATTCTATATCTTCATCAATCTGGTAAGGATCATCGAAAGGAACCGTTTGAAACAACTTCAAGGCATTTTCTACATCGTTGTCATCATATAGCGGTGTATTATTAGAGTCATTGTTATTTTGAATATTCGCACTATCCCGCAACAGTAATTCGCATAGTTCTAGGGTAGGCGGGGTACAAAAGATTGGGCCGGTATAGCCTAATTTAACTAAGCGGGGAACCAATCCGGAATGATCGATGTGCGCATGCGACAAGATCAGGTAATTAATATTGGCGGGTTCAAAATCAAAATCCCGGTTGTATTCATCGTTTTTTTCACCTTTGCCCTGCAGCATACCGCAGTCCAGTAAAATACGTTTCCCATTTTCTAAAGTAACCAGGTGTTTGCTGCCCGTTACGGTTTGGGCGGCACCATAAAAAGATATTGTCATAGAGATCAAATTCAAAATAGAGTCTGTTTCTACGGTGGATATATGGCCATGTTACCAGATAAAAATACTTATTTACTTAGCCCTGATCAGCAAGTATTTAGTTTTATCGGCTGAGTATATGATATAACTAAACCTTTTATGAAAGAAGATAGAAGCTATAAATGCTTATCTCTTAAATATTGCATCTTACAAAATGTTGGTGCTAATTGAAATAAGTAAATACAAGTAAAAAGCAGAAGCTTACTGCCCGAACTAACTGCAAAAAGGAGCATAGACAAATTTTCAAGTTGTAGAATTTGTTGTTGGTATAAGTATCTGATATTATGTAGATTAAAAATACATAAGTAATTATTTACAACCTGGGCCCGATCGTGTCATTCAGGGAATTCAAGAATTCCGGGAGGAAACTATTTAGCAGGCAGCCAAATAGTTTCCTCCCGGAACCTGCGGTTCCCAGAATGACACCAGTAAACTACTTAAGCTTAAATTATTTTGGCTTTTGCATAACGTCAATAATAATTAAACAATGATTATTCTTTTAATTGGAAAGCGCAACCTAAACCCTAATAACTAAAGCCAACAGCTAGATAAGCCTGAAATTCTTTTGTAACTTTGTTAAATATGTTAGTTTTAGATTAGTATTGAATAATTATAAAGAATTATACCAACTTCTTTTTGAAGTTAAACTGCCGCTTCCTGTTTGGCAAATGCGCTTCGACGAAAAAAAAGGCTGGTTAGGCATCGAAACCCGTGATGCGGATACGCTGCAAAATGCTTTTTATGTAGTTGATACCCAATCGGGAAACTTAGTGCTCGCAGATTATAAACCCAAGGCTGGTTGGTGGTCCGGATTAGAAGATATTTACGGCGGTTGCTTGTATTTGCATCGGGGCAATAACCAGCAATACGGGCAGCATGAAGGAATTATGGCTGTTAATGCCGTTTCGGGACAAACACTTTGGGAACAACCTCATTATAGTTTCTATGGTTTGGCCACCGATTACCTGCTCGCCAAAGAATCAGACCAGGATTTAAATGAGTTTGTTTACCTGGACTACGAAACGGGTACTAAAATTCCGGCTGCTTTAACGCTCTCCGAAATAAAAGCAGCCCTGAGTCATTTTCAGGCGCAAAGGCAGCAGCAATCGAAGGTGCCCAGCCATTACCCGGAGAATAATGTGTTTTTTGCTGAATTGCAGCTATTTATGCAGGAAACTATTAATACCGAAGCAGTACTGGCGATGGATTACCTGGAGACTGGCCGGTATTTTGTGATTGGCTATTACCAAAAGCAGCCCGACTCAAAATATACTTATCAAGTAGCCGTTTTTAGTATAACCGGAGCGTTGCTCTTGCAGGAGAAATTAAAAACTGATGCCACCGGAATTGGACTGGATAACTTTTTTATTTTAAACGATACTTTAATTTTATCTAAAAATAAAGATTCGCTGTTGGGTTACGGATTCTAATTTTGATTGATTATGATGAATAAACGTATTTTATTAACTTTTGCCATTTCTTCTTTCATGTGGCAGGGTGCGGCCATGGCCAAAAATTTACCAATAGATTCGGTAGGAGTAGAAAATAGAAATGGTAAAACGTTTGTCGTGCACCGGGTAGAACCCAAAGAAACTGTATTTGCTTTAAGCCGCCGGTATCACGTTACCGTCGATCAGATTGTAAAAGCCAATGCTACTATTCAGAGTGGCCTGAGTATTGGGCAGTTGGTTTATATTCCACGAGCTACCGTGTTAGGGGCAGCACAACCAGTTTCAACTATTGCTTCTGCTAATGTACCGGAGGCAGCTACGGCGGCTTCCAAAACTTTTGTGATAGATGCGCAGGGCAATAAAATCCACCGGGTTGCTCCTAAACAAACTTTGTACGCTATTTCGCGGCTTTACGCCGTATCTCCCGAAGACTTGAAGAAATGGAATAAACTTAGCTCCAACGAAATAAGTGTAGGGGATGAACTAATTGTAGAAACGGGAGGCCAGCCCACCGCCACGCCGCAGTATGTGCCCGAAGTAGATGACGATGTAGCTAGTACCAGCCCGGCACTGGAGGCGCCGGTGGGCGTAGCTAAAACTACGCCGCCCGCCGAGCCCATCAGCCGTCCTTCCACAACTGCTGCCGAAAGAAACCAACCTGTTACTACCGCCTCTGCCTCAACGGCTCCGGTAGAAAGAACGGTTAGCGGTTCAGGAGCCATCAGCAAAGTTACGGAAAACGGCTTGGCCGAAATAATAGAGAACCGCACGGAAAACAACAAGTACCTGGCCTTACATAAAACAGCGCCGATTGGTACTATTTTGCAGGTTAAAAATGTAAGTAACAACCAAAGCGTATATGTGCGGGTAGTAGGAAAAATGCCCGAAACCGCTACCAACGATAAAGTTATTGTAAAACTCTCTAACCGGGCTTATCAGAAACTGGCCGCCACCAATAATCAGTTCCGGGTAGAAGTATCGTACATGCCATAATGTATATATCAGTTTTTAATACAAAGCCCATTTGTAGGTTTACGCAACCGCAAATGGGCTTTTCCCTTTCATAGCGTTATGGTTTACACTACCGAAAATATCAAAAACCTGCTGGAAGACTGCTACCTGAAATACAATCAATTGGCCTTTATTCCGCAGGATCCCATTGTTATTCCGCACGCTTTTTCCCAAGCTCAGGACATTGAAATTGCCGGTTTTTTTGCCGCTATTCTGGCCTGGGGACAGCGCCCAACCATTATAAAAAAATGCCGGGAGCTCATGCAGCGCATGGACAATGCCCCCTATCTTTTTGTAACCGAATGCCGGGAAAATGATCTGAAAGCTTTTCTTGGTTTTAAACACCGTACCTTTAACGATACGGATTTACTTTATCTGGTATCATTCTTCAAGGCATTTTACCAGCAGCATGTTTCTCTGGAAGAAGCTTTTACCGGTAGTGGTGGGCAGATATTAAACCAAAAACAACGCCTGGAGCTTTTTTATAATTTAGTTTTTGCAAACCCGGACGCACCGCACCGTACCCGCAAACATATTTCCAGTCCGGCTAAGAAATCGGCTTGTAAACGTATCAACATGTACCTGCGCTGGATGGTGCGGAAAGATGAGAATGGTGTGGATTTTGGTATCTGGCAAAAAATAAAACCAGCCGATCTGGTTTGCCCCTGCGATGTGCACGTGGCGCGGGTGGCCCGTAAGTTAGGCCTGATTACCCGCACGCAAACCGACTGGGAAGCCGCAATGGAGCTGACCCAACATTTACAGCAGTTCGATCCGGCAGACCCAGTGAAGTACGACTTTGCTTTATTTGGTTTGGGGATAGAAGAGAAGTTTTAACCGATTTGCATAATTTGTTTTCAGCTTTAATAGCTATCTCCGCCATGGAGCATATTTAAGCGTTAATGCCTGGCGTAGTTAGTTCCGGAAAGGAGAATCGTTTTCAACCAAATTACTTCTGATTAAACTTATATGCATGTCTTTCATTAACTTAAAAATGACCTTTGAAAGCAAAACTTACGGGTTAAAATTAGCTTGTATACCGCAAAATAAAGACGTAAAAGAAAATCATTTGCATCCCAAATTTGTTACATATAGCTTAGCTTTTCTAAACAAAGCATTTACAGAATATATTTAGATTTAAAATTTAGAGATCCTTGATATACCCAGAAAACTTTGAAAATAAAATTGGATTTACCCAGATTCGTGAGACCTTAGCCAGCTTGTGTCTTGGTTCTTTGGGCCAATCTTTTGTCAACCGGATGCAGTTTCTCACCCGGTTCGATCTGTTACAAAAATTATTAAACCAAACAAACGAATTTCGGGAAGTCTTGATTTCCGGACAGGATTTTCCTACGCAATATTATTTTAACGTTAACGAACACCTGAACCGGGCAACTCTGGAAGGCGCTTACCTGGATGTAAAGGCATTTTATGAAATAAAGATGTCGTTGCTTACCATCCGGAAAGTAGTAGGTTTTTTCCTGCTGGCCGAACCAGAGCGGTATATTGCCTTGCGCAGTCTGGGCGAAGCCATTCAGATTGACCGTAATTTGCTGGCGGCTTTAGATAAAGTAGTAGACGATAACGGACAGGTGCGCGATAATGCATCTCCGGAACTGGCCCGCCTGAAAACAGAGTTGATTCAACAGCAAGGCACTTTACGGAAACAGATAAACAATGCCCTGCGGCAAGCCAAAGCAGCCGGCTGGACAAACGACGATGCCGAACCTACCGTACGTGGCGGCCGGATTGTAATTCCGGTGCTGGCGGAGCATAAACGGAAAGTAAAAGGTCTTATTCATGATGAGTCTGCCACCGGGCAAACCGTTTATATTGAGCCGGATATCGTTTTTGAGTTAAACAACGACATTAAAGATTTAGAGAATGCTTACCACCGGGAACTGATCCGGATTTTAACGCGGCTTACCGATCATATTCGCGCTTATATTCCGGAATTAAAAAAGGCTTACCAGTATATGGGCTTAATCGATTTTATCCGGGCCAAAGCTATTTACGCCTCCCGCATCGAAGCTACTTTGCCCATTTTACACAAGCAGCCGATAGTGAAATGGCACGATGCCCGGCACCCCTTGCTGTACCAGAATTTTAAAAATCAAGGCCGGGATGTGGTACCTTTATCTTTGCATTTGCACCCCGATCAGCGCATATTATTGATTTCGGGTCCTAATGCCGGTGGTAAATCCGTGGCGCTTAAAACTATTGGTTTGCTGCAATATATGTTGCAATGCGGTTTGCTGATTCCGGTACGCGAAGGTTCGGAAGCCGGCTTGTTCGAAGATATATTTATAGATATTGGGGATGAGCAATCGCTGGAAAACGATTTGAGTACTTACAGTTCGCATCTGCAAAACATGAAGCACTTTGTGTTAATGGCGGGCAAGAAAAGTATGGTGCTGATAGATGAATTCGGAACGGGTACCGAACCGGTGCTGGGCGGTTCTATCGCGGAAGCGGTACTGGATAAACTGAACCAGCAAAAGGTATTTGGCGTGATTACCACCCACTATACCAACCTGAAAAACTTTGCGGAGCGTACGCCCGGTATTGTAAACGGCGCCATGCGTTACGACCACCAGGAACTGAAACCGCTTTATACCTTGGATATCGGTAAACCGGGATCTTCATTTGCCCTCGAAATTGCCCGCAAAATTGGTTTACCCAAAGATATTGTAACCAAGGCCAGCAATTTAGTGGGGCACGATAAAATCCGGTACGACCGCTTACTGGAACAACTGGAAGCGGAGAAAACCGACTTGGAAAAACGCAATCGCGAACTGGAAATACAGGAAAGAAAGTTGCGGCAATCGGTAAAAGAATATACCGAGCTGAAGCAGCACATCGAAGAAAACCGGGCCGTTATTTTGCAGGAAGCCAAGCAAAAAGCCCGATTGCTTTTAAGAGATACCAACCAGCAGATAGAAGCTACCATTAAGCAAATTAAAGACAGCCAAGCCGAAAAAGAACAAACCAAGCAGGCCCGTCAGCAACTGGAAACCTTTACGACCGAAAAGTTAAAACCTGAAATACGCACTGCAAAAAGAACGGCCGCCATCGACAACCGGGAATTACAGGTTGGTGATTATGTTTCTTTGCTGGGCCAGGATTCCGTAGGTCAGATTATTTCGCTAAAAGGCAAAACGGCCGAAGTGCTGTTCGGCGATATTAAAACTATTGTGAAAGTAAGTAACCTGGAACGCACGGAGCGGAGAACCAATAAACCAAAAAAGGAAAACAATGAAGCCGCCCGCACGAACATGAACCTGACCCAACGCATGGCCGATTTCAACACCACGCTGGATGTGCGGGGCCAACGCGCCGAAGATGCCTTAACCCAGGTAATGGGATACGTAGATGATGCCGTGATGCTGGGTTTACCCGAACTCAAAATTATTCACGGCCGGGGTAACGGCATTCTGAAACAAGTATTGCGGGATTACCTGCGCAGCGTAAAAGCAGTAGCCAGCGTAGGTGATGAACACGGAGAACGCGGCGGAGACGGGGTTTCGGTGGTTGTACTTAAATAACAAAGGAGCTTTAGGCTCCTTTTTTATTTATTTCAAACTTTCGTATTATGTTTAAGGTTGGTACAATATGCATTTCTTTAAATTAATTTAAGGTAAATGATTCGGTACCTTTTTGTACTTGATAAATTTTATTGATTGTGTTACAATAGAAACTTACATTAATTGTTACTGGCGTTTATCCTGCTATAATGGCGATATAAACGCCAGTGATACATATATAAGTTATGTGCTATTTTGAGTAACACTCTAACAGATATGGACATTCCAAAATTTGACGAAACATTTTTACCGATACTTGAAATTCTAAAGACTGGTAAAATCTATAAGACTCGTGACCTAATAGACGAGGTAAAGTCTAGATTTTATTCTGAACTATCAGAGGATCAACTCCGACAAGAGACAAAATCAGGTGATTTGCTCATTGACAATAGAATAGCCTGGGGAAAATCTTATTTAAAAAAGGGTGGCTATGTATTTTTTCCTGAAAGAGGTTATGTGCAAATAACCGTAAAGGGCAAAAACCATTCTGCAAGCTTAACAGTACGAGACCTAGAAAATGAATCTTCAATCTTTGACTTTTATAAGCAAGAAGCACCAAAATCTGCTTCAAACACAATTCCAGAAGCCAATGTTTCCTCTCCGCAGGACTTAATTGACGAAGGTTTCAAGAGAATTGACGATGATGTAAAAACTGAATTGTTAGCTAAGCTCAAAGGGGCTAATCCATACTTTTTTGAAAAGGTTGTTTTAAGGCTTCTCAAAAAATGGGGTATGGAGAATTTATTGAAACGGCAAAGTCTGGAGATGGTGGAATTGATGGAATCATTAATGAAGACCAACTTGGCTTGGATAAGATTTATATACAGGCTAAAAGGTTTAATGATGGTAAAGTAAGAGAGACCGATATTAGAAATTTTATTGGCGCTATGAGTGGTGACACCAACAAAGGCGTATTTGTCACAACATCAGATTTTGACAATAAGGCATTGGAAAAAGCCCGTTCCGCGCACCACAAAATTATTTGTATTAATGGGAAAAAGTTGGTTGAATTAATGCATCAATTTAATGTAGGAATTCAAGTGAAAACGACTTATGAGATTAAACAGGTTGACGAAGATTTTTTTGATGAAAAGTAAAACAGCACATAATAAGGTATTGCCAAAAGCGGGGCTAACGCAACTCTACTGAGCTAACGGATGTAATTCAACATTTGTAATTCTATTGAAAGGTAGTGCTGAAATTTCCCAGTCTTCGGCAATACCCAAACCGTTAGCAATTTTTATTTGAAAATGTTTAATTAGATAACTTTATTTTCATTCTTACTACCAGATAATTCCTAGGCCGTGTTGACATACACTACTAAATTTACGAACTTTGTTTTAAAAGAGTATGCGAAGATACGAGCTACGCGAGGATCAGTGGTTAAAAATATCTCCTTTATTACCAGGCAAAGCAGGCGATCCGGGGAGGAGTGCTGATAACCGCCTG
>Ga0210040_10001789_pt1 | contig 31668 bp, 27 predicted proteins | sample CryGeyCG12114_NA_FD_185462 | JGI IMG/M metagenome (GOLD analysis project Ga0210040, IMG submission 185462) | Groundwater microbial communities from aquifer - Crystal Geyser CG19_WC_8/21/14_NA (SPAdes) (version 2) | ecosystem: Environmental > Aquatic > Deep subsurface > Groundwater | place: USA...
GAATTGTGGCAATGTAGTCGTTTATGACATTCTAGAAACTTGCCATGCGCCAGAAAATTTGTGGGTCATTACAAATTTTGCAGGTTTTAAATTTTGCTCGTAAATGTGAGTCTGGCCAAAGGCCAGTGGGCCCGGCTAGTAAACTTTAATCGACTAACTAATATTTTGTGGTTGTTAAATTTGCTTGTAGTTAGTGACAAACAGGCCCAATGCCCGTTTGTCAGCATTTTCCCTATCTTTTCATGAGAGGGTTTGTCCCCCTCTCCCTTGCCATTCCGGGCACACGTCCGGGATGGAGTGAGACGGGCTAAATGTCCGCCTCGCCCAAGAACTAAGGATGCGGGCTTAATGTCCGTGCCCGAACGCATATGTTGGTTGGTGGGCCTTAGCCCATCTTCCCCAGGTTGAATTAGGGAAGATTGTGGGCCACAACTCATGGTCAATTTTCATCTTTGGCTTAGGTTTTCGTCTGGGCTCTGGCCCAGGCGGGTTTTTACACACTTAACGCTGGTGGCGAAACAGGGAATCTGGGGCCCCTGGCTAATTTTTATGCCCTTTTAACGCTTTTATCCTAAATTTTCTGGTGGTGGGGGCAAGTAATAAGAGAGGCTATTCTTTCTTTGCTGCATTATTCTAAAGTTATAACAACGATTAACTCCCAAATTCTAGCTTTCAAGACTCATTTATTTCATTTTTGGTTATAGAGAAACGTTTTCCGTTTTATTTTCATTCAGCCTTTTGACACGAGAATTTTCTTTACGATAATCATTTTTGTTATAAGCATTTTGCAGATTTTAGTTGCATTTAGAGCACATTCTATTGTATCTACACAAATAAGGCATTATAATTTTGTAATTGGACCTCACCTAGTTATAAAAAACAAAGCAACGGAAACTGCCCGTCTACTAACTTATTGCAATAGAAATGAACAGTTAATTTGAGCAAAGACACCTAATTCTAGATTCAGTATTTTCAGCTTTCCTCCTTTTGACTTATTCTTGTATATCAATTCTCAAATAGACTTTAGTGGTACAATTTATGCACATTATGTGAATTGAATGGCACTATGTGGCCATGTTTTCCATGTGATACACATGAAATGGCTTCTTTGTTAACCAAGGTGACCACAAGTAAATCGGTTATCACATACAAAACTGCATGTCCTAAAAAAACAGACGTCAACATTTGAGAATACAATTTTTAGAGTTACCACGAAAAAGCAGGACTATGAAGCTTTTATTTCTATTCATATCCCTATTCTCTTTGGCAATGTGGAGTTCTGTTGAATATTTGCATGGATTGCAACCCAAACGTTCATAAAACTTTGACTTAAAATTAAGTAAAACTTTTCTTACATTATTTGATGTTTTAATCTGACAGTTGACCCGACTTTCCTAACTCTACTACTATCTATTCTGCTGGTCAGCTAAATATGGCCGATTTCCTATATGTGAATTCAACATTGCAAATAACGAATTGTATAATGCACTGGATAATAATCATTCTCATAATCCAGTAGATCTAACTTCCAACAAATAACCCAAATCCAATTAGTGGACACATAACATTTTGGTAGATGCGTCCATTTCAAAACGTAGGCCTGATACAACATTACATTTCATTGCCTTTTCGCTGTGCATGTGTATTGAATATGTGGTTTTGTTGGGTGATGTAAATAACCACACTGATTTGTAATGATAATTTTTTCTCAGTGCTTTGGCTGTTTTTACGCTGCTAACAGAAGCAATTGTTTTCAAAGTGAAAGCATTCAGGACCCACAAGTCTCGCTACATTTTGGCTATTATGGAATGCGGGTAAGCAGGGCGTTTTTAATTTTTACTTTAAGTAGAACAGTATTATTATTTTAAAAACGTTTACATATGTATTTATTTAAAGATGCTCTCTATTTGGAATAGTAAGCTGCCTGGGATGGTATACCCTATTCTGCGGAATTCCATTTTTGACATACGGAACTGCAACAATTTTTATGTTAAAAAACATTAAGCGTCGTTAAAGTTAAAAAAAAGAGACGTTTGCAAGCTTTGAATTTGATTTTGTGTGAAAAACAGTGTCAGCTAAAATGGATTTTTTCAACATTTCTAGCCAATATATTGAATTTTAACGTAAAGGCATGAATAATTATTTAGTTACAAACCTTGAATGAAACATTTACGCGCATTTAGCATTGATTCCTGAATCTAACATGAACAATGAAAAAATTCACACTACTACTGTATCTGTATGCGATCAACCATACTATTTATATCATGCTTCAAAAATCACCTACCCTAATGAAGTGTTTCAGTGCTAAAATGGCGGAGGTAATTTGTGTGGTTGTTAATTATTGATAAGTTCCCGAAAGTAGGGTATAGTCGATAAATTACTCGAAAAGTTTTAGCTATAAATATTCAGTCTCCATTATGTGTATCGATACTCGATACTATGTATACTATCCCAACCGTAATCTTCTCAGCGCATGGATAAAACTAATTTTCTTTTTGAAACATGCTAAATATTTCAATCGTCATGCAAGCTATATGTTTAGCCTTACCTTACCTGTGTAATTACGCCAGGGCAAAATGTCTTGTATATCCGTCAAGTGAAGGCACACAATGCATTTTCTCATGTTTTGTTTGTTTACTTACGCTTTTGAGCATGACGGCAGTTGGTTAGTGTTAGTTAGTAAGTAATCAACTAAATAAATTATTGTCTACGCGTTAATTAGCCAATTTGATGCAGTTAGTTTATTTCATTTTATATTGAATATAATTTATTAAAAAAAGCAATCCAAAAAAATGCTGGTGGCGTCAAAGCTTTACAATCATGTAATTGTGTTTTCAGTTTTAATGATTGGTCCATTTGTCAAATTTAGGATAGAAAAATATTGAATTCCAAGTGGTTTTTTTCAATAAAGCGTTGATGGGAGACATTCAAAATTTTTAGAGCATATTATTTGGACATTTTTGCAGAATATATGTGAGTTTCAGAAAAATTGTTGGACCGGAATGTACTTTTTAAACCGATCCAAAATATTTTTTTTCGACGAACTTTGAAAGCTTATACAAGTTGGAGGAGCAGTTAATGGTTAAGACGGATAGAATAGGTAGAAAGAAAATACGATTTCAAGCAATCGTGCAAAAACAATTTTGAAATATAGTTGAAAATAAACGAAAAGAAACTTGTCAAAAAATAGTTGATAATTTCAAAAAAAATGTCTTCTAAAAGTTTTCATAGTTACTAAGGACCAAACATGATAATTCGCTTAATATCTCCCTAACCAAGACGAATTTTAAAAAAGTGGTCCACAAAATTGTGCGCACGGACTTGACATACCAATAACTTTTTGACCCGAAGCTCTTGCTTTAAAAATGAATGAGGAGATAGTTTTTTAAGTTTTGGTCGAGGGAGGTACTTTTCATAATATGGAGTATATTATGAAAAGTTTTTTTCCAGCAAAAATCATTTGGAGAGGTGAGATATTTCTAACGCTCGCCCATCCATATAAAAAGACCAACTAAAGCGACAAGAACAACACTTGTTAACTAACCACACGCAACAATGTATTCCTTGTAGCCAGAGCCTTAGATTAAATAGGTCTTAGATTTCAGTTTTGCCTTTTTCTACGACCTAAGGATTAGTTGGGAATAGTGAAACAGCAGATTTCAATAACAAGGCAATAAAAATAAAACGACTACCAATTCGTTCCGCCGAACCACAGGCGTTAAACAGGGTCGCCAGAGCAATTGGCGGTAACTATGTGCCTCCCTAACTCCAGGCGTAGAATTGGTTCGCCTAGTACATGCGTTAAACGGTACATTAAAGATAAACAGAAACATGGGATATTACACAAAACTAGGACCAAATTATTATGGATGAGATTTTGTTTAGGTTCTGGGCTTAAAATAACAACGCAATAAAAATTTACGACCTAAAAGGATATTTTTGTGTTCTATCCTTCGGGAACCAATTGCTGAAGAACCCAAAAAAAGATTAAGCATGTCATTTGTCAACTCAAAAATTTTTTCCTTAAACCAATAAAATTTTACGAGGCCTCTCGCATTTCAACCCTTATAAACGACCTCTTAAGAAACTTATCTCTATCTTTTACTGCGTATGTAAACCAAGCTTTAGTGTCGCTTGCTTTACCAGCAGTGCCATCTCCATAGGCAACTTAACACTAACTAATATAGTACAATTTCCTTTTACCATAAAAGGAGGCAACTCGTCGTCAATCAATTAAACTTCGGTTACGTTTATCCATATACATCATCAAGGTAGATGCAGTTATAATCGCTTTCACCCAACTAAGAGGTAGTCTTGGGTATAGTAGATCATTTCTGTTATCTCACGATATAAGTCCTCAATTGGACAGATTTTCATTTTCTTTCTGTTTTCGCGGAACCGAGAGAAAGCAGGTCCTTCCTCTCCCTTCTGCACTGGGGATTAGCCCCTAGGAGCCAAATGAATGACGCATATTTTTGCTTTCTGGAGCAAATGCGTCATAACATGCCCTTGTGTTCTACTAATACTTTAAAAATTAATATAATATTAATAATATAAAATAATTCTAGAAACATAAGCCGGAGCCAAGGAGGAACCAACAACCGAAACCTTCAGAGACCAAGCGAGACTCCAGCAAAACTTCAAGGCCAGAAGCAGCGCCGCTTGCGCCAGGAGCACTGGGAACACCCCCTATGGGCTTCCCGACTTCACCAGCAGAGACTGCCATGATCCCTGAACCTTACATCCCCGAACCAGTAGGACCATGGGACAGAGAACAAAAGGACGCAATCAGTCTTTACGCTCCTTCATTCAGTTCAGGAAGCCCACCAATGTCGACGTATCCGGACGGACGCTCTTCGACACCAACGCATTGGATCCCAAAAGTTCGAGTACGGGATCTAACAGGAATTCATCAAAGTCATCAAAGAAGCCACAAAATTGAGTAGGATTGAACATTCTCAACACATGACATTTGAGTTTCTTTCATTCATAAATATAAGGTAAATACTAACAATTATTTTATTCCGAAATGTTTAGTTAAGAAGTGCCTAGTTTAAGGAACTACATTCAATGAAATGTTTAGTTAAGAAGTGCCTAGTTTAACTAATGCATAATTTTAAAAATACATGTCTAGCTAGAAAATTTCTAACTTTAAGAATTGCCCTTACCTATGGTGTTGTAAGAATACCTTAATTAAGCAACTAACTCATTGTAATACGTTTTGAAGTACAATTATGCATGAAAATGTAAGAGGGATTCTAAAAACAAGAAGTAAGACAAACCCTTAAATATAAAATAAGTTAAAATCAGAGAATTATATATCTTGCCGTAGATATGCAAGTCAGACGTCACGTACAAACTTTTTAATGCCGTCAATTAATACAGTTCAAATGATTTTGATATCTAAAGCACATAAACATCATAGATTTGAGTTCCAATGACTAAAAATTTGAAAAAATGTACGAAGAATGAAACATTACTTTTTAACAAACTAAATTCATACACAAAATAAAGCCAACAGAAAAATTATTTAAAAAAATTAACAGCTTCTGCCCACTTAAAAGTTTTCGCAGCATTTGGTTCTTCGCAATGTATTGTTCAATAGATTTTTTTTGGCTTTCATTCATTCATTCATTTCACGCTTTGCTATTTCTTGATTCCAACCCGGGTAAACCCGAAAAAGGTACAAAATAAATATGCTCATTGCTTTCGTAGAAATTTCGTGTTCATTATTCCCAGTAAAATGGTTAGCAGGAGCAGTAGCTATCCTTGCCTGTTGCAAGCCGTCCATGATACGATAAACCGTAGGATGCCACTGCGAATAATATTTCAGCCAGGCAGCATTATCATCATTCTTTGTGTTCAAATCACTCAAAGGACAAGAATCTGGAAGATACGAATTTGCTAATTACAAATGCTCACTTCAGCATATTATGACACTGTAATTACACTATTAGAATCGTAATTGATTTTCTAGAATAAGACTTTAAAAAAATATCAAATTTATCGCTATTTTATTTCATTCTATAATACACTCCACTCATGGTAAGATGGCTATTCTGGTTAGGTTGACTTATTGATGAAAGTGAGTAGAAAAAACAATCTATCGACAAAATCTTCCATCTTGCCTATCAGCTAAACGAGCAGGTTACTTTATTACCATTGAAAGTAGTATTAAATACAAAAGACTGTATCAGCTTAACATTTAAAAAAGTTTTTAACTGCAACGGCCACTTTGTAGAAAATAAAAAGCTGTAAAGGAATCTGCCTTAAATTTTCGAAAAGTCGGCTATACGGCAGGCGTAACCACCGCGGTTTGAAAAATAATATGCAGGGCCTTACGGGACTCAACTTTTTTAGATCAATTTTTTGTGCATGCATTCATAAGTGCATGCGAATTTGGGAAAAAAACTGAATATGTCATTCGATAGAGAATAAAAGTTTTCATGCAAAAAATGTTTTTTGCCCTGTTTTCAAACCAAATTTTTGTAACTACTAGTGCCTTGTACATCTCTGGTTTTTGCATGAAATCTTCATTTCATTCTCTATCGAATGACATATTCAGTTTTTCCATGTTTGTATGCTTTCATGTCGAAAAATTGATCTGAAAAAAAGTTGACTCCTAAAAGGCATTGTATAATATTTTTCAAAGAGCGGCGGTGCCTGCCGTACAGCCGATTTTTCAAAATATTAAAGGAGATTCCTACACATTTTTTTACGCTTCACAAAACGGCTATCTCAGTTTAAATTTTTTTTCAATATTGAGCTGATACAGTCCTTTGCGCCTGCTAATTTTTGCATTGCAAATTTTCTGTTATGTAGACGTAGAAATTCAACATTAGAGAAACAGAGCATCTAAACTGCTGTGGCTTAGCTTAAAGAATTAGCGGCGTTACAGTTGACAAATATTTTTTTCTCACTCTGTGAATTTGCGTTTTCGATTACTCTGTGTAAATGACTATCACCCTTTATAAATTAAATAAGCAGAGATAAAAAATTTAACATGAGATTTGCGTAAAAAAATTCTGTCAAGGCAGCAGTTACGATCAATTATGATAATATATATTGTCATCCAAACCCATTATTATTTTGATAGTGATGAGTTGTGCCTTTTGCTAATCATAAAGAATAATTAAATAATTTTGACAGGAAACAACTTATAGGGATTTGACATGTGATTTTGACAGAGCAGTAACCCATAGGAATTTAATATGGGATTTGGACACGCAGTATGACCCATCAATTAAAAAAAATTTCAAAAATTTGTAGAAAAAATACATGATTGCAAGTGTTTGCATTACATTCCAATGGCAAGAAATTACGTGATTATATTCAACTCTACACACGAATCTTCTTTATTTTTAAAGCGTTCCCCCTATTGAAAATTGACGACGCTTTTTTCGTCTTTGAACCCGTCCTTACTCTTACCCTCACTTGTCATCGAATGCGAAAAAATTAGGCAGATGTGTTCATTGCACAGGTAATTATGACGTGAGCGAAAACTTTTTTTTGTGCTTTTCACAGACATTTTCATCCGGTTGCCAAATTAAACGACTTTGCATGTACAACGCGCATCCACAAGAAAAGTCAATTTGCAATGATACGACTGTGGGAGTTGCCAAGTTTACAGGAGGCTGGACTTCACAGACTTTTTCCGTATATTTAGTGGGATGAGTTACAAATATAGTATCAGCCCTGATTTGTATCCACGTCGTCTTGGTAGACCCAATGCTTTTCATTTTACAGGCTTTAGCAATTACTTGCACTGAACTGCGTTCCATGATAGCAGCAAGTAACGTCACGTCCTCATTTGAACGAACAATCTAGCAAAAAAAATTATAAAAATAAAAAATTTCAGTTTTTACGATCCGTCCAGCTATAATGCTATCAGGAAGACATTTTTGCGTAAACCTAATGACTTGAGAGTCCTTATGGAGGTTAATAAATTCAGTAATTTCTGTCTTATGTTTGTTTCGCATATACAGGGCTGAATTTTGAGGCTTGAGAAACTATTTTAGCTAGAGTTAACTTTTTCGACGTATCTTGTCTACAATAGTGGTTACAGTTATGGTGTAATCCAAACGAACAGTAATTGATTTAAATTAAATTATGAACGATGATTACGGCGGATTTATGAACGCGTTTAAAAAATTTTTTCAGCTAGTTAAAATAATACGCAGAATTTATAAATCAACTTAACATGTTTATTATCATCAACATCATAATTGGATTTTTTCAAATCATTGGGAACTTTCCACACATTTATTTAAACTTAATTAGCATATCCTTTTAGCATATCGTATGACTTGGGAAAAGTTAAAGCTGTTCAACTTTCCATTTTCATTAACATTTTCTAAATTTTTTCTGTTCGGAAAAATTTCCGCGCTACAAAACACACTTGCTCTTTGCTCTATAATTGTCAAACAGCTAAAAAAGTAGGATTACAAACATGAGAAGCAATTAATTGAAATAGTAACAACAGCTATAAAATGTAGGATATAGTGAGGATTATGACCGGCCCAAATAAATGATGTTTGAAGGCTTATAAACTTGAATGAATTCAAATACCGATTTGAAGAAGATAAAGATGATATCAGGGAGGGAGCTGGCTGAAGTTTTTTAAAAAATTTTAAAAATCTAAAGATGTTAAAATCAATGGTGATTTTGGGTACGCCAGGATGATTTAAATAAAAGTCACGCACCAGTTAAAAATCTTAACTTAAAATTTTAACAAAGTTTGAATGATCTATTTTTATTCATACATCCGGGGTTAATATTGTTTCAAAAAATGATGATCAATAAAATGTATTTAACTCGCATCACTGTTATTTCTTCTTAATTTTTCGGATATAAAATTTATCGTCGTGAGACTAGTCTTTTTGCTCTGGCCATATTTTCACAATTTCTCCCGGTTCTCGCTCTTTTTCACCCAAAAGTCCATGTATTCGTCGATCTGCCGAAATCTCAGCTTCATTTTAAAATTAAAATTACGATTGGGGCATTTTTCACAGCTGTTGAATTTTGGATCCGGATTAAGTGCTGGTTTTTCCTTTTTGCTAAAGCGTTCTTGCTTAATTCGTTTCAAGATCGAAAGTGATGTATTTTTAAAAACATGAAAACATTTGATTTTTTGAGTACCTAATCATTCTGAAAAGCTTGAGGTTTTCACGGACATTTTTCAGATTTTTAAATGGATTGAAACGAGCTTTTTCCTCGACTGCAGTTTTATTTATATTGAGTTTTCTTACTATGCCGAATTAAAATTGAGTTGAACTTTTATTGTTTTTAAAAATTAAAATTTCGCCCAATTCATGACAATGAACGCAGCCGCTACCGACTACAAAATTGTGAAACTTTCATTCTGATTTCTGTGAATGGAAAACTTGAATTCTGATTTGTATGAATGATAAATTTGCATTCTGATTTGTGTGAATTGGAAACGTGCATTCTGATTTGGGTGAATGGGAAACTTGTGTAATATAAATTAAAAAAAGGAAAAGTCAACGATGGCAACTAATGCACTGTTTCATCAAAAGCAAACACTTTTGTGATGCACGCTTGGTATCTCTTATATAGTACCGCTGCTTAGCTAGATTGAAAAAATTTGACACTTCGCGCAAATAGCACCCTCATACATGCCTAAAAAAGTAGATGAATGATTTTAAAAAGCTAGTGCTTCCTTTCCTACATAAATACAGACCGTCAAATATTTTTCACATGTTCAAATTTGTTCCTTTGTGCCACAATCTTATAAAAAACGAGGGTTTGCTTAAAATACTTAGCTTAAAGTTTTTTAAGTTTTATCCAAGAAATATTTTCAATTTTTTGTTTCTAATAACCGAATAAAGTCGAATTTTTCTTTCTATCTCTGCGAACAAAGGCATATTCGCATAATACACCGGATACTTAATTTTTAAATCTGTGTTTTTTTCTTTAAACCTTAGACTTTAGAAGTTTACCTTCTCATACATACGATCGTACGGTACGATCTTGTGATCAGGAACATAAAAGTTTTTCAAAATTTTGAGTAAGATTTTGAATTTTCTAACTAAACTCACTCTAAAAAGTTAGTTATATTTTATTTTTATTTTAAAGTAAACAATTCGACAGCTTTGGAGCATGCAAATACATCTATGATCTAAAATCAAGAAGAGAACAAAAAAGAACAAGAAGACAGGACTGACACTTTTTATCATGAGGGTGAGGATAAGCTATTACATCTGCTTTTTATTTTATTTTTAATTTTCAGTTTAGAATGATTCTGGCTCGTTATTCAGCCACAGTTTTCCGCAGCTGTCACTGTCTAATCCGTCAGCCGATCAGTCAAATGACTGTTCAGTTCAAACTTCAGTCGAATGACTGTTTTTTGTTGCCTATTTACTTTACTAAAAGGAAATAATGATGATCATAATTGTGACTTTTTATACTCAGGATTTTTCAAAACTTCGGTTCCGGACTTTGCAAGAGTTCTATTGAAAAAATCACCAAATCAAGTCAATTTAATCTCAATTTGATGGACAAAAAGATTTTATGCTTACTATAAAAATTGTTTAGCAAAGCCGCAGTGGATTTAGCATTTGGCATATTTCTGTCATAGCAAATTCAATTCCAAAACATAGAAAGCCGCTGTTTTTTCATCATACTCTTCCTGTAGTACTTGCTTTGCTTGTAGAAAAAGACTATGTTGTGTATCATGACGTCCAGTCGTCCAGTGTCCGATTGTCGTACCTTGTCAACACCCACCTACCGTGTCAAATAAACCACTCCATTGTTTCGTGGAAGAAACAGCAACATATTTCGTCATTGTTTTAAAAAACTGTGATCCGGTGATTCTAAAAGTAATTTTTATAGCTCTTATTATAGAATTGTAGGATAATAAAACGTAACTGAAATTTTGGTTTTGGTCAATACAACATATTCTTCTTATTTTAGGAAGTATTTATATTTAGATTATATTCAGAAGCCTGTAAGAAATAGTGAGCCACAATTTCTACGCAAAATCTCTATGAGGTTTCCACAGCGAAACCTAGAGCTCTTCTCCAAGAGAATGTGTAAAAACTTGTCTTGAGTTTTTATACCCATTCTCCTTAACATAAAACATAATCCCTACACAACTTTTTTAAGACTTAAGCTACCTTATAGTTTTTAGGTCACACAGTTCAAGAAGCAGTAAACAAACCTTGTACTTTTAAACGCTTTTTTTCTAGACCTTTCCTACAAATTTTTGTTTTTACTAACTACATTTCTAAACTTTCTTTTTTTACATACCAACTAACTAACACTTTTGATAATTCACTACATACTATTCTAAATACCTTTGTTAAGGGCATAACATAATCTCTCTCTATATGGTTTTTGATTTGTATTTTTTTCAGTACCAAGAAACCTTGAAGAGTTACATATTAAGAACAATCCAGTAAAGAGATTCATTGCACAATTTGAAAACAACAGAACGAAGTTCTTCCACCCGTTTTCAAGGATGTTCTAACGGCTCATAACGATAACACGAAATAGTGAAATAGTGTGAAATATTTGTGTATCTATATCTGTCTTTGAATTTGATAAAATAAATTGCCAATTAAATGTAACCTCCACTTGGATAGTTAGGAAAATAAATAGTTCTTCCTACTGATTTTTTTCTAATATTTAGCTAAAGCGATGAGATTTATATACCAATGATGAATTAGTAATATTGTTACAATTAAAATTAATGGTATAACTTTTTGCTGAATTTTAATGAGATGATTAAAGCAAAAACTATTACTTAAATACTATATTTGCTATTGATTTGTATAGCACTCAATTTTTACAAATTACATAACTATACTTCTCTCCTACTGGCTCGAGCAAGAGTAGCATAATTAATTATAATAACTGTCTGTCTGGGCTCCGGTCCAGACAAGGATTCATATTCGGGAAACCATCTATATTATTCCGTGGTGAAACAAGTAGAATCACAAAAAAACTTAAAAAAAGGAGAGTGCAAACTTTCCATTATGTCGCAAAATTATATGAGTGAGCAAAAAAAATGAGTTGATTTAAGAAACAAACGAGACCGAAATTTCCAATTCATCTGTTGATTCCAAAATTTTCATAAATTCTCCAGCTTGAAATAAATCTATAAAACTATACAAAAGATTTGTGTTCAAATACTTTGTTTACACATATGCGCTGGTTCATCCTATTAGCAAAATTATTTATATTTTTAGTGACTATGTCTGTTTGAATCGGAATTCAATTAACATTATTTAGCGAAATAAAACCAAAAACTCAAAATAAAATAAAATAATACCTGTGATAAGTAAAACCTTTTAAAAAACTACTGACCAACCGTTGCACAAAAACATTCTATGAATGAAGTTATCCAACTCAAGTGTTTCAAGGAACCGCCCATGTTTGAATAACAAGTTGAAGGTGTTTAATTTTTTGTCGACTTGAAATCGAACTCACTAACCAATTTGTTCATAGTGGATGCCTTTTGTCTTCTAAAATAAATTTTTTCATTTAATGTACGAAAACAACGTCGTACAATACGTAGAGTATGCAGAAATAGTATGCGACGCTGGAGAAAAGCAAATATTGCTGTCGTTTCAGTCCATCGATAATCCTTTCGCCATTGGACTCTTTCACGCGAAATCAGCCGGAACCTCTCGCGTTTTGGATTTGAAGAGAAATCTAAGTGTGCCCTAAATTACTTCTTCAATACAAAAAATACTTACCAAAAAAAAGACATGGTGGTGTTTGTGAATGAACATACCACAATAACAAAGGGCAATATTTTTGAGCATATTGCGGATCAGCTGACGAAAAATGACTACTAAATTTTGAGGAAAATGGAAGTTGGAAATACCAACCTAGAACCAAACCAAACTAAACTAGAAGAACCAACACCTTGTGAAGAAAATGAGTGCAATGGCTCGAGTTTTAGCCTGGAAGATATTGTTCCCGATTTAGCAGTAGAACAACATCTTAGGCCGGTGAATGAGGAAGCACCGACGGGCGTAGATGGGACTGAATCTTTTTCACGAAGAAGTAAAGCTGATATTCATGAACCTGGTTGCTGTGTCAAGCTAGTAACTGGAGTTCAAAAGATGGCGTCTGCAATTTCAAAAAAACTCAAAAAATCAACAAGTGAGGCATGTAGGCAACAGCACGTTGGTATCACTAGGAATAATTTAGGGGAACAAAATGTTAAAGTAGCTAATGATAAGTTAGAAGTTATAAGTTATAAGTGGGAAGACATTTAATTAACCCCCTTTAATTAACATTGCCCTCTTTAATAAAAAGCAACAAAAAGATGTTTTCCTAAAAAAATTAAAAACAGATTTAAGCTGGAGGGCTTGACCTCAATCTTGAAAATCCAACCAAGTGAACAATGAGTTGAATATTATGTCGAAAACATTTTGACGCATTCTAATTATCAATTATTAGGGCTAGACCTGCAATGTCTACCTCATTACAACTTTTAAAACCTGATAAAACGCAAAATGGAAATGAATTGTATGAACATTTGAAATCCAAGACACACACGAATTGATTTCGAAAGAAATGGAAGCTCGGCTGTTAAAAGAAATAAAAGTAACAATGATCCTATCTTGATCATACTAGGTGGCTTAACATCGACTGATATGTTCCATTTTCTCAATGTACTGATAAAGACTCAAGAAGATGTATATATATGTGTGTATGATTGTATATTTGTATCGATTGGTAGTTTGGTGTCGATGAAACAGTCGTGGGACTAAAAAATTGCTTTAGTTGAAGTATTTCAAAAAGATGGCATTCAAAGCCATATGAAGGAAAAATTTGTTGGTTTTGGCTCAAACAAAACAGCTGTAAAAACAGGCAATATTAGCGGTCTAGCTTTTCAGCTGTAAAGGTTTGCTGGCCGCAAGTTGTATAGTGTCCTTTGCATGCCTCTTTGCATAGAATTGGCAGTCTCAAAATCAATGAAAGACATTTTTTCAGCAATAGACAACGAAAGTCAACAGCATTCATAGCGTCTACCCGAGTTCCTCCAAACAAACAGGCCATTTACGGATGAATGCTTTTGCAACTGGTTCGAACTTGTTGAAGCTGAATTAAATATTTGAACAGAGGTGGATTGTATCGGAAAAAAGGGCTGCCTGGAGAATTTTTCATTGGTTGATACTTCTTGTGCAAGATTTTGAAGATATAACTGCTAAACTGAACTGAAGTTTGAAAAAGCACCAGCACCTGCTAAGGGTCGACTGAAAGCAGATCATTTTTGGCTGGCTTAGCTAAACGGGATGGTTTGGAAACTTTAAAATATGTGCCGGTCAGCATACACAAAAGTGGCGGCGTTCTTTTGGGCAAAGAAGCAATAAGGAAAGACTTAATTCAAATCATTAAAACCATGGAAAAAAAGATGGTAAGCATGTTGCGCAGTTGATCAAAGACTCCGTATGTTCCGATTTAAAAATTTTGAGAACCTGCACATTGGCTATTTTTATGGACTCCATGTCAGTGCTCAGTGAGTTACAAAATGGTGGAAGTTTGGAACGATAAATCTGGAGCAGATTTTAACAAACTTTGCAAGAATTTTATTGTAAAACTTTCAGAAGAAATTGAAGGGCACTTTCCTGAGGGCGCATACACTGACTTTGAAATTTTCATTCCGGATAATTTGCCATCAACTGTAGCTGAAGCTCAGTTTTATGGACTCTCAAAAATTCATAATTTGGCTGTCCGGTTTTCTTTGTCTCCAAGCGATGCCACACAGCAATGGGTTGCGTTTTAATCGCATCTCACTGAGCGAAGCGGCTACTGTATTAAATAATATTAAGATCCAAATAGAAATTTTATTTAGTCGCATTTATTTAATTGCTGAAATCAATTGTTTATCTGATATGAAAATTCAATAACGTGATCGTTTGTTTGAGTAAACTTTCGTTAAAAAACGAGAAAAATTGAAAAATATAATTGAAATTTGAATTAAAGATATTATATGCTGAGATTAACAACTACTTTGCGTTAAGAATTCGCACGCAAATTTTTTTATCTTCGTAGATGAGCGATTATTTTTAAACTTTGCGTCCCTTTAAGAATAAAATAAGCAACAATTTCAACTGAATTTTTTTTTCAATTTTTTGTGTGCTTTCTGTGTTTGCTTTTGTCTTTTCTATATTTTGCTCGAATTTGATCGGGTTTAATCCTCGTATTTTTCTATGCCGGGTGCGGCTGTTTTCAAGGTACCTACATTCCCATAATTTCCGCGGGATCAAAGTTACCTATTAACCTAGTAGGTTTTTTGTGTTATCGTTTGTGGTACATGTCATGTGAATCTGGAAAGTCATCCAGATTAGATTATCTGGATGTCAAAAGCTTTAGGAACACAAATGTCACGCTCAATTAATTGCAATTAAAATAATGAGACTTCTAAGGAGCGCTGTTTCTGGCTTCCGAGCGTACGATCGACTCAGTAGTCAAAATTTCCTGTGGTCTCAACCTCTGTTTCCTCAGTGTTATTTATTTTCAGCCCGAAGAATCCATTTTGCTCCAACCCCCCCTGTTATCCGTATAGGATGTGCCAGTGGATTCTGGGGGGATACTCCTACAGCCCGTAATTCATTTTCATATTGAGTCTATTTACTATTTAGTCATTTAACAGTGTTTTAAGTGGCTTTCTTTATAAATTTTTCTAGCTGGCCAGCTAGTTCGGAATGGAGAAATCGATTATTTGGTCCTGGACTATTTGTCTGAAGTTACAATGTCACTATTGGTGGCTGCCCAGAGGAAAGACGCTAACTTAGGCTGGTGTCCAGATTTTGTTTCTTCTTTAGCACCCTTGCTCCCCCAGATACGGGATAAGAAAATCCGTGTGGTGACCAATGCTGGCGGCCTCAATCCGTTAGGATGTCTCAGGGCTTTAACTGAAGCCGCAAAGCAGGCTGGAGTGAAGTTAAAAATGGCTGTGATCACTGGGGATGATCTCATGGAATCAAAATTGTCCCTCACCCCCGACCAATGTGTTTCTCCTTCTACAATTGTGTCTATCAATGCTTACACGGGGTAAAGCTTGAGCTATTTGTTATCGAACCTAAAATTACTAATTGTGTATTTAAGCAGGCTTAATTATTCTACAGGGCTCGAGAAGTGTGCGAAGCTTTAGATATGGGTGCTGATATTGTGATTACTGGCCGTTGTGCTGATTCCGCTTTAGTTCTGGGGCCGTTGGTCCATTCTGTATGTTCATAATATAGACTTTTTTGCTCTTTGCATCTTTTTGTTTAAAAATTTGAATCCATAAATCCTAACAATAGTAACAGACAGTTTGTGTTTTGTTTTTAGTACCATTGGAGTTGGGACGATTATAAACTACTGGGGAGTGGAAGCTTGGCAGGTCATTTAATTGAGTGCGGGGCACAAGCCACAGGAGGGATTTACACGGACTGGGATAAAGTGACCGGCTGGGAAAATAATGGATTCCCCATTGTGCATGTGAGTCCGAAAGGAGAGCTACTGTTGACGAAACCTAAGGGTACTGGGGGACTGATCACTAGGGGCACAGTTGCGGAGCAAATGTTGTATGAAATTAGGGATCCTTCTACTTATTTTTTGCCGGACGTAGTGGCTGATTTTTCTAATGTGAGCATTCAGGAGGAAAGCCAAGGAGTCACTATTCGGGGGGCGGGAGGTCGAGCTCCTACTGCATTTTATAAAGCCGGTAGGATTTATTAGCTTTTGCAGATGTAAAACTATAGCTATCAAAGTATCGCATGCTAAAATCCAGCTAAAACATTCTCGGGGCTGTGTTAAAATCTCACAGATAAAATCTCTTACTTTTAAATCTAAGAAAGCCGTTTTTTAGCTACAAATTAGCAATTTTCTTCGTTAAGAATTCAGAACAAACTACCATATTTGGGAGTAAAAAGCCTATATCTTTTGAGCTTTTATTTACCAGTTTTAATTTTTCATTTTAGGGGGAACCTACCAAGATGGATGGAAGTGTACAGTAGTATGTCCAGTCGTAGGAGACAGGGCGCGTGAAAAAGGAAGAAAAACTGCCGAAGCAATTTTGAGTCGCTCCAGAGCAATTTTTAAAATGATGAAATTGGAGGATTTTACTGATACCTATTTACAAATGTTGGGCACAGAGGAACAGTTTGGAGAAAATGCTCATAGCTTGAGCTCCAGGGATGCTGTTTTGTGGATGGCTGTTCGACATTCTAATCCTAAAGCTTTGCAGGTAAAATATCCGTTTTCATCCACTTGGAGATTCAGATTCCTCAATCCAACTTTTGAGTTCTTTGCAACTATTTTAAGGTCGTAGAAAATTGATTTTTCAAACCTTTTAACTCTTTTTCTTGTAGATTTTTGCCAAAGAAATCGCATCCGCTGGAACAGGGATGGCCCCAGGATTGACTGGTACCATTTTTTAGTCTTGTTTTGTATGGTTGGTCATAAATTATTTCGCAATTGTGCTTAGTCAATAGTTATTCAATTCAAAACTTTCTATTTCAGCTGTGATCGGAGGTCGACCTCGGCCAACCCCAGTACTCAAGTTCTTCTCATATTTGGTGCCCAAAGAATCCGTCTCCCTCCGAATTGAAACTAGTGAAGGAGAAGTTGTAGACTGCGCACCACCCGGTGTTCCTCCTGGAGGCTGGGGTACATATGAAGAGAAAAAACCAAAGGAATCTTCCGCTCCAGTTGCAAATTCTTCTGGTAAAAGCAACTTTAAAAAAATAATGCATATAGCAAATGTATAAATTGCTGCATATTGTGATGAGCTGAGTTCAATGTTTAAGTAGTGAAAAATGCCTTTGCCTTAAGATTCTGGAGCATTTAAAATTGTCTTCTTTCATATTCCAAACTAGTTTCCCTGATTTCAAGACAGTTAGTTAATTAGCTTTTTATATTACTGTATTGTTTCCTCATTTATAGATTCCACAGTCCCTCTCAGTGAATTGGCATATCTCCGAAGTGGCGACAAAGGGGACACTTGCAATATCGGAGTCGTAGCCCGATGTCCAGAACATTTTGAGCATTTGAAGCAAGTGCTATCGTCCAAAGTTGTGGCTCAATATTTCAAGCAGCAAATTGCCTCTGAAGATCTTGTGTCCCGATTTGAACTCCCGGGAGTCTCTGGGCTCAATTTCGTACTAGATGAAAGCTTGGGAGGCGGCGGCATTAGTTCTTTACGGCCTGATCCCCAGGGTAAAGGTTATGCTTCCATGTTGGGCTCTCTAAGGGTCCCCAAACCCAAGTAGAATGTTTTCTCGATTTTTCCTCACGTTTCTAAATCTAAAGCAATGGAAAATTGTCTAGCAGGCTAACGTTTAGATTATGAAGCATTGAAATATTCCTTGAAGGGTGTTAACCCTAAAATTGTATTATTGTTTGATGTCAATGGGGTTTAATTTAAATTATAAAGCTGGGGAAAAATTTTACAGGTGACAAGTTTATTCCAAAAGTTCTATATTAGAGTCTGCAAACCAAAAATACATTTTTATGTATTTGATATCATATCATGTGGGTCCAGCATTTTACAATCAGTTAGTTAGTTGAAAGAAAAATCAATATAATATAATGTGATCATAAGAGCCAAAAAACAAATATATATATTTTGCATGACAATAAAAAATGAGAATAACGGCAGCAATGTAAATGCAGTACTTTTTATTTTTCAAAAGTATAAGTATCAAAAATAGGTTTGTACACAACTTTATGTGGAGTTTACAAGTATGCAAAGTCTTTCCTTCGTTGCATTTATTGAGGCACAAAACGGAATCATAAATATAGTTTGATAGTTGCTAATGGAATGTAAAATAATACACAACTTTTTGGATTCTATTTTTTCAGAATTTTCAGATCCACAAACTACTATTCATAGTTAATTTTGTATTGTGTGTGATGAGATTTTCCTTCCGTGCTTAACTAGACACATTTTGAAAATATAAATACAACATAGCATAGGAAATGCACATTGACCGGGTGGTTAAGGTTCACACCAAAATCCATTAATATTCATGTATTATAAATGCACAATTAGTTAAACACAACAGTAATTAAATTAATACTTTTGTCCGTTAGTTAGTTCACTATAAATAGGCCGCACGAGTGATTTTCAAATTTATCTATACTACAAACAACAGATTATTTTGGAAATAGAGTCTTGTCTAGGGACATGTTGAATTCCCGGTTCAGAAAGAAACATTGTATGGTCGTATTGACGACAACACTTTCATATAATTCTAATTATGTGACTGTGCTCTCGTCAATGAAGCCATGCAATCTTTCATTCAGTCGCCACAACTTGATTTCACGTATTGGGAAGAATGCATAGAAAATAATTTCTAATCCAACATGATACAAATTGTACAAAATAGTTAACCAAACCAAGTAACTACCCCTTAACAGTGTTTCTAAACAAAAACAATGGGATAAGAACTGTAACTGCCCCTATACAATAGGTGAGTTGAGGTCCGAATTTCCAAAACAGGGATGAAGCCACTAAAGGACCAAAAGTACGAGCTAAAGCTCCCAATGAACGGAATGTGCCCAATGCTATTCCCCGCTCGTTAGTTTGTGGAACCAGTGAAGTGGCCACAGAGGTCAACATAGGTCCACAAACTGCTGACCCGACAGAATAGCAGAAAAGCCCTAGGGAGAAGTGGCCCAGATCAGTGCAAAAGCCGAGGATGAAAAATGCGGGCACCATTAATAGCATTCCGAGCATCCCTGTAGCGACTTCTGTATCGGGAGTGACCCTTCGTGTCACTGTCCCTTGGAGGAAGGCCATGCAAAGTCCTAAGGCTGTGAACATTTTCCCTTGTTCCACGGAGCTGAATCTGAAAGACAAAACAAATGGAGGATATGAATTGGAAAACTTTTGCATACACTGACTGACTGACTGACATAAATTCTCATGTCAATGCATTCGTTGTTTCAATATTTTCACTCACTTGAACTTGGCCTGGCCCAAAAATGTCAAAGTGAATTCCAAACCACTGTAGATAAAAATATATAGGAAATAGACAAGTCCCAACGGTTGCAATTTGTGGCCAACCGAGACTCGTTTGAATCGGAAAAGATCTGCAGGCCAAACGTATGAAGAGATCGCGTCCCAGCGAATCCGTTTTGCTCGGTATTTCTGGAATCAAACACAAAGTCAAAAGATATTCTTTTTTACCCATTTTGGAGCAACTAAAAACTTACAGGCTCCAAGGTTTCCTCCAAGAAAAGCGAAATGGTCAACAAAGATAACAAAGACACGCAAAGGCAGACTATAGCTGGAGCAGCGAACTTTCCGGTGTATGAAAAATATGCTCCGATTGCTGGACCTATGAATTGCAGACAAAGTGTTTTAGAATCTACAGCTTGATTTTGCTCATCCCATTTCCACAGTCCATGGCGTCTGGGAATGGCGTTTGCATGAGCAAATCTTACCAACAACAAATCCTACAGAAAATGCAATCCCAATACAAGCCATCCCTTTTGGCCTCATTTCCTTGGGACAATCATCAGCCACAATTGTTGTACAAATGGAAACATTTGCTCGACTCAAGCCTCCCACAATCCGGGACAAAATGAATAAGGGGAAGGAGCTCGCCCCAATCCATATGCAATGGGAAATTGCAATTCCGACCTAAAATAGAGAGATATTGGAATTGTCCATTAAATTCGAAAATTGTGTTTTTGGTCATTGAATTTGGTTACTTAGAAACATTGATTGATAGTTTAGTTAGAATAGTTAAGTAAATATCTGCGACGTGGGTCATAGTTTCCATTGCTTGATTCTTAATCTAAATAGCAAGGAAATTCCTACTGCTACAGAATACAATAGCAATGAAGTTTTTGCTCAGTTTCGCATACAATTTTTGAATTTTTCGATTTTTTTTATTGAATCCATCATTACTCTCATAACTTCAATATCTCCCATTCTTGTATTCTTATTTAATTAATCATTTGAACAAATTCAAATCCCCATAAAATCTTACCATACAAAGCATGAGCGCTTTTTTGCGTCCATAGACATCAGCAAACGCGCCAAGAATGGGGCAAGACACAAATTGACATAGACAAAACATGGATCCCAAAAGTCCCCCCATGAGTACAGTCTCAGGTTGCTGAGGTGGAGCCCCAATCATACTTCCAAGGGAATTGGCATAATGTGAGAAAGTAGCGTACCATCCACTTTTATCCGTCAGTTTATATTGCGATAGAATTGAGGGGAAGAGGGGTAAAATCATTGTGAACCCGATGAGATCCAGAATTAGTACTATCACTGTCACTCCCAATCGACGACTCCAGGATACCCCAGGGGGATGAGATATGGCAGGGGTGCCATTCTTCGTTTTCGTTTTGCTATTGTTGTTCATCGTCGATTCTTTCCCTAAATAAATGGGGGAAATTATCAGTTTAAGATTTATTTCATGAACAGAAACGAGAAATCAACTATTTTTAAATAGAGTATAACCTTCAGTTGTAGCCTCCATAATTTGACTTTGCTTCCAATGTTACATACAATGACTAAATTTATGACAATTCATATGAGACCTTGAAATTTGGCAAAACACCTGTTTTTTGCTGTGTGGTTTGACCCTCCCAGCTGTGCAAATATATGCAAAGTTTGCGCAAGTAGGTTTGATTGCACGAGGTTAAGTAGATAGGTTTCAATTAGTTAGCTACTGATTAATTAGTTCAAGTATTTTAAACTTAAACTAATCACAATCTAAGAGAGAGTTTTAATCTCTTAAGAAAGTGACAGTCTTAAAGTATTAGAGAAAGTTATTCGACCGGATGGTAAATATAGAAGACAGCCGATAATGTTAGGAAGAAATTCCGCCAGAACGAAATGCAAAGATGAAATTGGTGATACAATGCCTGTCTAAAATATATTTTTTAGCAATGTAAAAATCATGTTTGTTGCAGACACAATTTCATGCCGTAACAAAATTGATTTTTTCCATATGCTCCCGTTAATTATAGTCATGTACTTCAATAATTAAATAAATTAGTAAACTAAACCTGAAATCAGTAAACTACAATAATTAATGGAGATGGAGAGTGTCCTTCAGTTTTTCATAATAGAAAACTGTGTGTCAGCGGTGCCAATTCAAAAGCAGTCACCACAAACTTATTAGTACTACTATTCACGTGTAATAGTGCTGAAAAACTGGATTTTCTTTTTATTAGCAGTTAAACATCCAGAAAATTGGCAAAACAAAACTTTGAAATGCTTTCCCCCCATTATTTTTGCAAAAAAGAGATCTGATTCAGTCATCATAGCATATTTACCTTGTGTATTGCATTTTTGCTGTAATTTTCCAATATACTGCTTTAATACTCACATATAGTACAGTATTCTTGAGATTTAAAGCATTAAGAACTAAATAAAATACTATAGAAAGTAAAGCGCTGAAAAAATCATTTTTGGATTAAAAAAACACGATTTGCTTACTATTGATGAAATTATCTTTTAATTAACCAATCAACTGCTCTTTATATGATGAAAACCTTGTTAATGATTTCAATACATATTCATCAATTTATCTAAAACACAAAAAACCTTCTTGAATTAAAAATCACTGAAAATTAATTCTATAAGGTTAGGGCCGTTAGGGTTACGAAAGAATATCTTCAGTTTAAACACACAAAAAATAACTCTCCGTAACCCGAGTACTAAACACACTTAATTTGAGTCTAACATTTAAAAAATCATTCTTCAATTTTCAACAGGACTTTTATCACTTATTTGACAAACCCGGCCTTTTTCATGACAGATATTCAGGCATGACGATAGTCGGCGTCGTCGTTTACATTACCGATTTCGGCTGACCTGTAGAACAACAAGGCCTGCCATAGCATGTAATAGATTTTTTCTCGATTGGTCAGAATTTGTAGCTACCGCCTCTATGTGAGTCTGGATCCAGTGCGGAGTTACACAGAATTTGTGAAAAGTCCAATCCACTGGGTTGCAAAAGGAAACTGAACCCTCCATTGGACACTAAATTACATTCACAATTGTATTGGATCAATTTGACCACAAATTATCTATCCACCCGGCAAACTAAATTCAATAACACACTTTAGTGGCTACAAAACTTCAAATACCTTAAGTAAGTCAATTTTAATTACTCAAATATTTTAAAAAATATTCACGATCCGTGCATGAGTATTGCCAGAGTAGTGAGGAAACATGAAATCAAAGAAATTAATTTGAAACTTTTGTGTTTGTGATTCTTACATAAACTGTCGCTGGTGTCTATGTTAATTTATCATCCCTTGGCTTCGATAAAAAAATATTGAAAAGCTCGATCCGTTCAATCATCAGTTTTTACCAAAAAAATAAAACCCAGTGGTCACTTACTTCTGTGAATTAAATTTAATTGTTTTTTTAAATTGCGGAATTCCAGGCTAAAGTGAGTCGGCAGTGTCACAAGTGGGAAATGGCCGCCTCCAGTACAAGTGGAGGAATCCAGACTGTAGAATCAGCGGATGGACAACATCATGTTGTGGTCCAAGGTGCACAGGTAAGTAATAAACTTCACTAATTGCCAATTCGACCATGTTCATTTGACAATTTCGCTTGGTTTTTACTGTTGACAGTTGGCTGCAGGATCTCAACCATTAGTTTTACAAACGATGGCTCAACCAGGAGTTCAGGGTGGGGGATTACAACATGTGCAAGTTCTTCCAATGGGCAATGTCAATGCTCTTCAGGTAATACAGAACAGATTGTGTGGAAAATTATAGTTGAAAGTGTAGATTCTAAAGGCCGAATTTCCATCTACTGTTTTTACACTTACAGGGCGGTCAACTTGTGCAAATGGCTGACGGCCAAACCTATTTTGTGAACCACATGGACAGCGGCTCTGGAAATATTTTGAATCTGAATGCCTCAATGTTCCCGTTGGCCACTTCTACGCAGTCTGGGACAACCGCAAATCAAATTAATTCCACTCCTACTATAACTTTGCCACAAGGGGTCCTAGGGGGCGCCAATATTGTAAGTGCTCTCATTTTCTTTTAGTGACTTGACTATACCTTTCCAATGCCAACATTTTAGTTTTTAGTTGGTAACAAAAGTAATCGATTGTGCTTATGTGTTGTAGGTTTTGCAGCAAACTCCAGGTGCCGGAGTCCAGCAACTGCAACGGGTACCATTGTCAGCTCCCGAAATGCTGGAAGAAGAACCCCTGTATGTGAATGCTAAGCAATATCATCGCATTCTCAAAAGAAGACAAGCCAGGGCCAGGTTGGAATCTGAAGGAAAAATCCCCAAAGAAAGACCAGTGAGTGGTTCAACTGACTATCTAAATCTAACTTTCATTACATTATTCGTCTAAGCCCAGATTTTCCTGTCACTGACGGTCGCTGTAGATAAAATAAATAAGAAGTTAGCGATTTTTTTAAAAACAAAGTAAAATTTTCTCTTTTCATTTTTATCTCTGTGTCGGAGTTCATTAAATTGCGGACTGAAAATGAAAGATTATAGATTTCTGATTAATTCAGTAAACGACTTTAATGAATACGATGGGGTACACCCTCAAAATAGACTTCTTCACATGTTACATTGCAAATTCGTAGGAGAAGTTGATTCAAATAAAACTTTTTAAACACAGTTGCAACAATACATTGGAAAAAATATTTTCAGGGATTGTTGGGGGGTGGCCGGGTGGCTTTTTAAATCTTTTTTAGCAGAAAGTATAGTCGTATTGAATTGCTGCGCCAGTCGCATGTTTTGTTTCGCGTCGTTTTTTAAAAAAGTATCAAGATCCCGAGTTTTTAACACGGAAGGAAATTAAAAAATAAAATAGTTTATGGTATTCAACGAACAATGCTGCATTTAAAAATTATCTGGGACGTGATGATAAAACATTTTAAACATACACACATTAATCATTGTTCGGTCTTTTGCAATTGGACTCATGCAAACCTGAATATCGGAAATGGGAGAATATTTTCAAGTATTATTACAGCTACTCTTTGAATCATCGTTTTTGTTCAAAGAAATACCGAATCCCCACGTTTCAGTATAAACTATTGTGTGATAACTTTGTTTTAGATATGTTGGTCAAATTTTATTGACTAGCAGGGCCCGGCTATCCTAATAGCAACCTTTCAATAATTGTTTAGCAACTAAAATTTTGAATTTTTCTTTTTCATGATCAATAATTTTTGATTCGTTTCTTTAGAAATATTTGCACGAGTCGCGACACAAACATGCCATGAACCGTGTTAGAGGGGAAGGGGGTCGATTCCATTCTGGTTCTGTCAAGGGACGAAGAGCGTAAGTTTTTTACTGGATTTATTGGAAACCTGATTAGAATTCCATTAGCATGGAGAAAACTATTACGCTCCCCATACTGATTGCCGCAGAATATAATCTTGAAAACTCTGTGGCTAACTAACTAACTTGATGATATCATTTCAGTCGTGAACGGAGACAAATGATGATGAATGACAGTCCATCTACGGATGACCCCTTATCCCTGGAATCTGTACATGGCCACCAGGAAATGAATTTCGAACCCAGACAGGAAAGTAAAATCGAGCAAGTGGTAAGTTTTTTCTCTCACTAATGCAAATGTCAAATATTCACTTTGGTTCAATCGACTCTCACTTTTTTTTTGCATCTGCATCCTTGCATTTTGGTTTGGTTTGGTTTGGTTTCATATTCGCATTATTCGTACTAACTAACTACTTGCTGTTGGGCGTAATCTACTGCATTTTTTGTTCCGTTTAGTTCCTCCATTTTTAGTTAGTTAGTTTTCTTATCATTTTCATTATTAGTATGATTACATTTATTTTGGTTTGGTTAATAAAATGTATTTTTATTTTTCATTTTTTTTCATACTGCACGGTCTGCTTTGTTAGTGTACAAAAATTTGCTTTGCATCTTGGTTTCTTGATTTCTTGGTCGTTTGGAATTGGATCCCTCAAAGAATGCATTGGGATGGTAATAAACACAGATTTTCATTTTAAAAATTTGGATCAAAATATAGTTTTACTTTTTATTAACTAACTAACTAGCTGATGCATGTTAGTGCATGCAATCCCTTTTGATTGCCATGAAGGATTTGCATTTGTAAATCTCAATTTTTCCGTGCATTCAAACTGATAACTAAAAACTATTAATTTGGATTCCTTGATAATTTTTAATTGCCTTGACTTGAGTATCCCATATTCCAATATCCAAAACGTTTTTATAAGTAGTATGATTTTTTTCAACATTTGGGCACTCCATTCTTATATGATTGAAAATGAATGTATTTAGGAGCCAACACTGGCCATCAGAATTTGACGCTGTTTGGTGTCCATTCCGAAAAGTTGGATTTCATTACTATTAAGCCGTTTTGTTGGGACTCGTCTTGAGCCGAGTTTAAAAAACTTTTTCAGTTAGATTGTGATGTAGCTATTAGTTCTATGAGATCATGTCAGTTATCCATTGTTGGAATCTATAGTTATAGTTCCTTACTCATGCCACGCACTATTTTTCAGTAACACATTTTGTCGTGCAATTTGGGTTGATTTTTTGGAATTTCCCAACCCACCGAGGATGGACTCTCGCCTTCTTCAGTGTTCATACTTTTCCAAAAACAAAAGAAAAAATTGAACCGTATATTTAGTTTCGAACACACATTGTCTACAATATTAAGTTTACACCCCGAGGTTTTTAAATGGCAAAAAAATCTCAACACAATAATAATAATAGTCTAACTAACTAACTAGCTGACTAATGATGGACTACAATTCGGCGTTTAGTGGCCATGTTATTTTTTTTTGCTTTTTCTTCCACTTTTTCTCGATTCCATGTACATATATTCTCTAGACTCCAAATTGTCCATTTCTATTGTTAGTTAGTTAGTTAGTTAGTTGGGTGATTATGTCACTTTATCCCTACATACTATACTATTTTTGTACTATATATTGTTATCATGGACTTGAATACTACTCGGATATGATGTGATAGTTGTGTAGTTGGCTGGAAAATGAGAAATTTTACTCTCTAATAAATATGGTGAGCATCAAATTTTTGGGGGGATGAGTAGAGGAGATCCCATTTTCATTCAAATGGCATATAATATTTAGAGGAGGAGGATTAGTTATAGAGCTGTGGATTTTCAATTCCCATTTATTTGTGTATGCAGAAGGTGTTGGGCTTTTCAGGCGATGAGTTTTTGGAATTTTGCTTAGGGATGGAAATTATACGATTTCAGAATTAGAATCTAGAAGATTTGAAATTATTCCATTTATCAGAATCCACCTGCTTTTTTTTAGCTATCTCAATGGCAATCCTTGTAATTTTTTGATCATATTTACCAAAATTGAACAAATTGGTCAAGTTGTGGTCACTGGATTCAGGAGCATAGTTTCGAACCAAGATAGATTTCTTATTCCGCTTCTGGAGTGAATCAACAAGAGGATGGATAGTCGAAAAACTGGTCATTTTGGCCGCATTTCTTAATCGCAACTCGCAACTAATAATTCATGAAACTAATACAATTTTTCTTCCTTCCCTATGCTCATTGACAGCCACTAGAGAACAGCAAATGTTTCAGTAAGGTTGCGTGTCCCAAAAATTGTCGCCTTGATTATCTTAGACGCCGTCGGTAAGTTTTCACTGTTTTTACCACATTATAAAATCATAATACGTGAAATGTCAAGTAAGAAAGTAGGTTTGTTCGGGATTTAAAAAAGGCCAAGGCTTCGATTGCAAAATTCTTTGGCATTAACACGATTCAAGTCGTAAAAAAATTCCGTTTTGTATATGGAATTAACTTTTGTTTGTAATTTGTGTCACAACTTTAGTCTTTGGCGAAAAAATGGGAAGCACGGACGGTTCGACAGTGGTATGCATTTAGCCATTATTGATGGTGTGGAGTATTACAGATGCGTAAGTTGATTCGTCCGGTTTTAGAAGTTGGGACACCTGAAAAATTTCCAAGTTTTTTGAAGCACCATGTTGACCGACATTGCAACCTACCTAACCTAAACTAAACAGTATGGGTTCACCTTATGGCGTGTAAAGTCGTAGATTTCTACGCGCGGACTTCTCTCAGCCAATCAAATAAGTAGGTAGAAGTGGGAACTTTGCTCTGATTGGCTAGGAGAAGTACGCGCGTAGAAATCTACGACTTTACTTGGCATCAGGTGTACCCCTAGTGTTTGAAAAAAACTAAGAAATTTTTCTGGTGTCCCAACTTCTAAAACCGAACCAGACCGTTTTTGGTTTATATTTCACCAGGTAATGTATATTTATGTGTGGTGTTCAATTTTCCAATCGTTTCTATATTTCAGAAACACGGATATCGTGTATTGGCCTCACATTTTGACGACAGTGATGAATCCGATTCACCAGAGGATTCAGATATTGACGAAGCGGTATTAGACTCTGTGTGCAAAGATTTGTGCAGTTTCTTGTATCCCGGTTTAGACCAAGCTGCCACAAATGCGGCTATCGAAGAATTTTACCGTTTTTTGTGTCCCGAATTGGAAAATTCTGCAGCAGATTCGATGATCGAAGACTTTTGCCGTTTCTTTGGTACCGATTCAGAGAACACTGAAGCAGATACAGCTCTGGAAGAGTTTTGCCGTGATGTGGACCTGGATTCGGATAGTGACTTTAGGAAATCATTTCGGGAGCCTATTTCTTCAGATCTGGAGGCTGATTCGGACTTTGAAACTTTTTTTTAAGTTTAGCTATCTTTTCTGACTCTCTGTGGATTTTGATTTTTAAAATAGGGATATATGATTTAGTTTAGTTACTTTCGGATTCGACAATTTTTTAACTCTCTAAACTTTTAACTGCATAGCTTTTAGCTGGTTAGTTTTTTTTTCAAAATTTTAGAAAACTTTTTTATACTGTTATATTGTTTTTACATTATATTTACCATGTAGTTTGAGTATAGTTTTTAAACGGATCTCTGATTATGCAGAGACTAAACAGTTTCTAGTCGTAAAATTTGTGAGAAGTTAATTTTAGCTGTGAAAAATTCTGTGATTGTACACAAATCAGATAGTGCTTTTAATGCTCCTTTAAGTATGCTAGGATTGTAATGATATGAAACTTTTTCATTACCATTTTCAAGAACTATAACGAGCTTTAATGTTGAAAATCGTGATGTGTTCTAAACTGTTAGCTAGTTGATAAAGTTGATTAGTTTAATTAATTAGTCTAAATTGAATAACTATTAGTTTAATTATTGATTAATAAGGTTGGTTGGTTTGTAAGTATGGCTTTTGTAGCTATATGTCCTTTTTTACAAAATAAATCATGAACCCCAAATCCGGAACTTTTTTTAGTTAGTATCACAACATTAGATAGCATCACACTTTATTTCATATACAATATAGTTCCTTAGTTAGCTTTGATATTGGCAAAAACATGAATCACTTTTATGTTAAAATGTTAGTTTAAAAATGGTTTAGTTAGTTCTACTATGTTGTACTGGTCACGATGGAGCACGGGTTAATTGAATCTAAAAAAATGCAATAATAATAAATTGTTAATTTTTCAAGGAGAAAAAAATTCAAAAAATACATATAAAGTGTATATGATGAGCATTCTGTACCTCGCTTAAAATGATCCAATTGTCACTAGATTGTGTGATAGAAATTTTCAAGGCAGCAATAGGATTCACACTATCGGAAAATTCTCCAGCCAGTACTCCAGCTGAATCGAATTCACCTAAAAAAAGAAAAAAAAATGCACTCGCTATAACTTTTTTCACTCTTGTTGATGAAATCACAAATTTTTGAGCTTACCAATCTGAACATAGGAATCCTCAGGATGTTGATTGTCCACTGTATTTGAAAAGCTCTTATCTCTACGGGATGGCAAAACATGCAAAGTTCCATTTGCAATGATATCAGATGGATGCTCCGCATTACCACTCACAAATCGATAACTAGAGCCCAAAATTATCAAAATTTCACTATTTTTCATTTAACTCCAGTTGTATAGAATTGAATTTCGCACATTTTGACACCATATTCAAAATTGTGGGATCATTAGCTTCAGAAGTACAAACCTTTTCAGATGAATGGGAGCATGGAACTTGAAATGGATAATGTCTCCAGCACTGGGAGACAAACCCCAGAAAAAAGCTCGACCCATGTATGCTTTTTGCAGTGTGTATTTCCCATAATGTTTTATGCTGGTTTCTACCATAGCTTCAGGATTTACATGACCTTTGTACAGCTGCAGTTTGCCAAATTGCTTGTCCTGCGAGAATTTCGAAAAATTTTGAATCATCAACATTTTTTTTGCATATTTATCTAAAGCCATGCGAAGCAATATATTCCTTTTAATTGAAATTTTACCTTTAATTTCTGAGTTTTCCCAGTCAGTGAAGATACCATCCCGATATGTTGAAAAATTGAGGGCTTCAAGTGAATCCAATGTTTGCTCAGAACGCGAAGACATTTTTTCTGAAAAAAAAACAGTCAAACTTGATTGTGAAATATACATGCATATTGGTTTTCAGAAAAAAATTATTTCAGCCACTGGAATATTTTATTGCTGGCCAGATTATGCACAGAATATTTGCAACTTGGGAGATGAAATGGAAAAAAAGTGTATTTAGTTGCACGCCACTTAAGAAAAATTTGGAATTTTTTTTTCAGCCACATGTTCATCGCAGATTTTGTGTAGATGTTTGTTAGGTACAGAAAAGATGTTGTACAACGTAAGCGTAGAATGATTAACTACCCATTTTCCTTGAGATTCGAATATCTATATATAATATCAAATTTTCAAACAAGAAAAACTAAATTTTCGACTTACATGATTGTCATCCAATTTGCAATATTTGACATTGAAGAAATGGGATAAAAGCCAGTCACCAGGTTTGTCCCTAAAAAAGAGTAAAATGAAGTTGACGAGTTGCCAAAGATCAGCTGTCCGAAATAATTTGCCAATGAATCCCAATTGGCAGAAGTCTAGCATGAACCATTCTGGCGTTTTTAGCGAAGTTCGGAGGGCGAAATTCATGATTTTCGACACGAATCCTTTTTTAGTCAGCACGTCGTCTTCAAGCTGTAAAATACATTTTAAAAAACCGTTTAAAAGTACCAAAATTTTTACATTTTTAATAAAATGTGCGACAAAACATATTTTGTGGCATGTTTTGCGTCTAAAATTACTCGTGCAATTGTTTCCATCAACCCTCAGATTCAAGGGGTCTGTACAAATAGAACTATAAAAATCGACTTTTTGGTATGCATGGTCAAATTTTCAGTAGAATTGAATCCAAAATACAGAATTTTTCTCAACAGTGAGTTGAATCGTATTAACTAACTAACTAAATAACTAACTACACAGAGTTAGTTACAAGAATTTATAGCTCATGTTCATTTCTTACCTGCAAGTAGTAAGTGCCACGACCCTGAGCATACATCATTAAGTAGACATAGTCGAGATTTTGTTTTGTTCGCCACCGAGTCCGGTCTGGCCCATCTCCCAGCGTGCCCTCCATCCTTTTCAGATCCGGGTAATATGCACTTGAAGGGGTCACTATCTCCAGCAGTCCACTTTTCATCTCTTTCCCAAATCTGCTCATAAATTATCAATTTCATTATATTCCCATTACATCTTGTAAAACACTATAGCTTAAGTGTAATTGCTTGGGTCCGAATTTATGCATGGCTATCCAGAAAATATTTTTCGAAATTTTAACAAGCATCAAAAAATCT
>Ga0210040_10001790_pt1 | contig 31658 bp, 26 predicted proteins | sample CryGeyCG12114_NA_FD_185462 | JGI IMG/M metagenome (GOLD analysis project Ga0210040, IMG submission 185462) | Groundwater microbial communities from aquifer - Crystal Geyser CG19_WC_8/21/14_NA (SPAdes) (version 2) | ecosystem: Environmental > Aquatic > Deep subsurface > Groundwater | place: USA...
GAAGGGCGAGGTTCGAGCGGATGGCGCCCCCGCCGAGGCGGACCGAGGCGTCGGCCTCCAGCTGCCCCGGCACCAGCACCACGCGACGCCCCGCCAGGATCACCGGCAGCTCGCCCCGGGCGGCGAGGTTGTACTTGGAGACGCCGCGCCGGACGATCTCCGCGCGCAGCGCCGCGGCGCGCGCCAGGAGGTCCGGCGCGAAGCCGCCCTCCGCGAGCATCGCCTCCAGCGTGGAAGGCTGGCGCGGGTCGTAATGGGCGCCGCGCGCGTCCAGGCTGTAGGAGGCGCCCGGCAGGAAGCGCGCGCCCAGGCCGCGGGAGCGCACGAAGCCGTCCTCCAGGAGGCGCAGCTCCACGCCCTGCCGGCGGATCGTTGCGGCGAGGGGATCCGGGCAGGCGGCGGCCCAGGCGACGATGGCACCGCCCTCGGCCCGCGCGCGGCCGAGGGCGCGGGCGACGTTGTTCGTGAATTCCGGCGCGCCGGTCTCCTGCGCCAGCAGCGCCGCGACCTGCCGGCGCTTCCAGCGGGCGATGCCGATGCACGCGGAGATGCCGCGGTTCGCCCGCGCGGCCGCAGCCCATTCCGCCAGCAGGGCGAAGCCCTCCGCACGGGTGCAGGGGCGGCGGCGGAAGGGATCGGCCGCGCGGATGCGGGCCAGCAGGGGCAGGAGATGCTGTCCCGGCCGGTCGTGCGGCACGCGGGCGGCCTCGGCCAGGGCGGCCATGAAGGGGCTCGCGCCGTGCAGGAAGGCGGCGGCGTCGAGAAGGGTCCAGGGCGAGAGCGGCTGCGGCAGCAACTGCTCGCCAGGCTTCAGGGGAAGGGAGGACGGGCCGAGCAGGAGCGGGGCGGCGGGATGAGCGAATGGGTCGCGCGCGACAAGCACCGGGCGGCCTGAACGCCGCGCCGCCGAAAGCGCCGACCTGAAAGCAGAAGCCAAGACTGAATCGCAAGGATCTATCACCAGGGCCATACCCCCGGCAAGGCCCAGCGATGCCGTTCCGGGATCCGACATGCCGGGCCGGCCGCCCAGGCGGTGCTCTGCGATCATCGCGGCCAGGGCCTCGGCCTCGCCCGGCGCCAAGGACCCGGGCACCTCGGTCACGATCAGCGGGGGCATGTCCCGCCCGCCGAAACTTGGGGGCGCGAACGGAGCCAAACCGAAGCGCGGCGCGGTTTTCGTGAGGTCCGCGACGCCCGGCGGCCAGAAGGCCGGCAGGTGCGGCCAGCGTTCCAGAAAGGCGGGTGAGAGGATATTCGGCAACAGCGCGGCGGAATGGTCGAAAGCCGTCATGGAGTTTTTGCCTGCTGCAACGCGGTGCGGTAAACTTCTCGTATGATACATGCCACGGCCAACCGGATGGCGGGAATCCGGTCCGCGCGCCTTTCCCGGCTTGTTTCCGGGCTGGGGCGCATGGCGGCGCACCTTCCCGCCGTCCCGCTCCTCGTGTTCCTGGCTGGCTGCTCGGCCAATGTCGCCGAGCCGAAGTGGTGGAACCCGGCGGGGCTCGGCGCCGCCCCCGTTTCGCCGCCGCCCGCCACGGGCGTGGTGCTGCCGGCCCGCCCGGCGGACCCGGTGGCGGCCTTCGCCGCCCGCGCGCAGCCCGGCCAGGCCGAAACCGTGGTGATGGCCGACGGCAGCCGCACTGTGTCGGCCCGCCTGGTGCGCGGCTACAACGCCGCCTCCGGCCGGGAATGCCGCGAGGTCCAGTTCGGCTCCTCCGCGATGCCCGGTGGCGCACCGGGGGCGACCTACTGCAAGGATCCCTCCCAGGGGTGGGTGCAGGCCCGGGCGCTGCTGCGCGGCGGCGCGGTTTATCGCCCGTGAGCGCCGGGGTCTTCGTTCCCGCGCCGCCGGAGCGGCGGGCCAGGCGGCACTGGCTGATCGAAGGCCCGGCCACCCAGGGGCGCGTCATCGGCGCCCTTCTGATGCGCGAGATGCAGACCCGCTTCGGGCGGCACAACCTCGGCTTCCTCTGGCTGTTCTTCGAGCCGCTGCTGCTGGGCACCATGGTGGGGCTGATGCATTCCGCGCACGGCAAGAGCATGCCGGGCGGGGTGAACCCCTTCCTCTTCTCCATCGTCGGCTACGTGCCGTTCTTCATGTTCCGCTCGGTGGTGAACCGCGCGGGCAGCGCGCTGCACTCCAACCTCACCCTGTTGTTCCACCGCCAGGTCACGCCGGTCGACGTGATGATCGCCCGCAACCTGCTGGAGGCCGCCTCCGTGATCGGGGTGATCGCGCTGATCATGGCCATGTCGGCCTGGTGGGCGGAAGTCTGGCCCGCCGATGTCGGGATCATCTTCCTCGCGCTGCTCCTGATGTTCCTGCTGTGCCACGGCCTCTCGATGATGCTGGCGGCCGGCGTGTCGCGCTGGGAGGGGCTGGACCGCGTGATCCACCCGATCACCTACCTGACGATGCCGCTCTCGGGCGCCTTCTACGCACTGGCCTGGCTGCCGCCCAGCCTGCAGGAACTGCTGCTGTGGAACCCGCTGGTGAGCATCCACGAGGCGATCCGCTACGGCATGTTCGGCAACGCCTTCCCGTCCTACTTCGACCTCGAATACGTCGTCCGCTGGATCCTGGTGGTGAACCTGCTCGGCCTCGCGGCCCTCAGGAGCGCACGGCGCAAGCTCGAGATCTTCTGAGCGGGGATCGCAGCGCATGGCCCTGATCCTCGAGAACGTCTGGAAATCCTATCCCGTGCGCGGCGGCCGGCGGGACATCCTGCGCGGCATCAGCGCGACGATCGAGCGCGGCGACGCGGTCGGCATCCTCGGCCGCAACGGCGCGGGCAAGTCCACCCTGATGCGAGTCATGTCGGGCGTGGAGACGCCGACCCAGGGCCGCGTGCGGCGGGAAATGTCCGTCTCCTGGCCGCTCGGCTCGGGCTTCGGCCTCCAGGCCAGCCTGTCGGGGGCGGACAACGCCCGCTTCATCGCCCGCATCTACGGCCAGGACGTGCGCGAGACGCTCGACTTCGTGCAGGATTTCTCGGAGATCGGGCAGTACTTCTTCGAGCCGGTGCGCACCTATTCCGCGGGCATGATGGGCCGCCTGCTGATGGGCCTGTCCTTCGCCGTGAAGTTCGACTGCTACCTCGTGGACGAGATCATCTCGGCCGGCGACCAGCGCTTCGTCGCGCGCTGCCAGGCCATGCTGGAGCAGCGCCTGGGCAACGCCTCCCTCCTGATGGTGTCGCACTTCGCCGACCACATCAGGCAGTACTGCCGCACCGCCGTCGTGCTCCGGAACGGCCTCCTTGAGCTGTATGAGGATCTCGATGAAGGTATCGCCGTCTATCAAAGCCTTTGACGCCGCTTCGCCGGGCGTTTCCCGCCCGGCGAAGCGGCCCTCGGCGCTGCTGCGGACGCTGCGCAGGTGGCGCGGGCTGCTGCTGGTGGTCGCCCTGCCGACCGCGCTGGCCGTCGGCTACTACGGCCTCGTCGCGGCCAACCAGTATGCCAGCGAGGCCCGCTTCTTCGTGCGCGGGCCCAGCTCGGGCGGCGGCTCGATGGGCGCGCTCGGCGCCATGCTCGGCAGTGCCGGCTTCAAGGCCGTGCCCGAGGATTCCATGGCGGTGAGGGAGTTCCTCCGTTCCCAGGACCTCGTGCGGGAGTTGCGCAAGTCGGTGGACCTGGTGGCCATCTGGCGCCGGCCGGAGGCCGACCTCGTCGCCCGGCTCTGGTCGGACGAGCCGACGATCGAGAGCCTGACCCGCTACTTCCGCCGCATGGTGGTGTCCGAATACGACACGGAATCCAGCACCGTCTCCGTCCTGGTCCGCACCTTCCGCGCCGAGGATTCCCGCCTGCTGGCCGAGGCGCTGCTCCGCGCCTCCGAGAACCTGGTCAACCGCATCAGCGACCGCCAGCGCGGCGATGCGGTGGGCGACGCCCGGCGCGAGGTGGAGATCGCCGAGCGGCGCGTGATCGCCGCCCGCGAGGCCCTGACCACCTTCCGCCAGGACGGCCGCGCCATCGACCCCTCGCGCGAGATCGCGGCCAACATGGAGGCCGTGACCAAGCTGGAGGCCGCCCTCAGCCAGACGCGGGCCGAGTTGCAGGAGAAGATCGCCTTCATGCGGGCGGACAACCCGCAGATGGCCGTGCTGCGCAACCGCATCGCCTCGCTGGAGGTGCAGATCGGCGCCGAGCGCCAGCGCCTGACGGCCGGCACGGCGGCGGCGCCGCAGCAGCTCGCGGGGTATGAGCGGCTGATGCTGGAGCGCGAGTTCGCCGACCGCCAGCTCGCCTCCGCCGTCACCAGCCTGGAAGCCGCCCGCGCCGACGCGATCCGCCAGCACCTCTACGTCGCCCGCATCACCGAGCCGCAGGAGGCGGAAAGCGCGCAGTATCCGAAGGCCTTCTTCACCATCGGCAGCCTGCTGGCCGTGCTGCTCGTGATCTACGGCATCGGCTCCCTGATCTTCGCCGGCTTCCGCGAACATGCGTCGTGACCGGATGCCTGTCCGAACCAAGCAGAACGAGATACCCCAGGCCAACATGATGCAGACCGGAACCACGCTGGCCGCGGCGATGCGGGACCAGGCCGGGGCGAGGCGCCGGCCCGCCCGGATGCTGGTGCTCCTCGCCACGCTCCTCGCCTCGCCCGCTGCCCTGACCCAGGCCACCACCCAGGCCCGGGCCCAATCGCCGGCCGACCTGCTGGGCCAGCCCGTTCCAGGCCGCCTCGGGCCCATGCTGGCCCAGGCCGCGCCGATGCAGGCAACCGACACGCTGCTGCCCAGCGCCACCACGACCTCCCGCGCGGGCACCGCGACGGAGGCGGAGGGCGGCCCCGTGGTCAGCGGCCCGCTGGGCGATCTCAGCCGCCGCTCCGGGCCCTCATCGGCGGTGTTCGGCGCGAGCCTCTTCAACCGCGCCGCTCCTTCCCCCGCGGATGCGCCCAACCCGAACTACCGCATCGCGGTGGGCGACCGCGTGTCCGTCCGCGTCTGGGGCGCGGTGGAATCGGAGGCCATCGGGATCGTGGACGGAGACGGCAACCTGTTCCTGCCGGGCATCGGCCCCATCCGCATCGCCGGCACCAGCGCGGGCAGCCTGCAATCGGCGGTCGAGGCCGAGGTGCGGCGCATCTACACGCAGCAGGTGCAGGTCTATGCCGTGCTGCTGAACGTCAACCGGATCGGCGTCTTCGTCACCGGCTTCGTCCGCTCCCCCGGCCGCCACACCGGCACCGGCATGGAAAGCGTGATCGACTACCTCATGCGCGCCGGCGGGGTGGACCCCGCACGCGGCTCCTTCCGCGACATCGAGATCCGCCGCGGCGGCCGCACCGTGCAGCGCGTGGACCTCTACCCCTTCCTGCTGACCGGCCGCCTTCCCTCGCACCTGTTCGCCGAGGGCGACACCATCGTGGTCGCCAAGCAGGGCGCGCTGGTGAGCGTGGACGGGGCGATCCGCAACAACTACCTCTTCGAGGTGCCCGGCCGCGCCATGCCGGGGGAGGAGCTGGTGCAGCTCGCGGCACCGCTGCCCTCCGCCACCAACGTGGTGGTGCGCGGCACCCGCAACGGCCAGCCCTGGTCGCGCTACACCACGGTCGCGGAACTCCGCCGCATCTCGCTGCTGGACCAGGACGTGGCCAGCTTCATCACGGACGCCCCGGCCCAGACCATCCGCGTGACCATCGAGGGCAGCCGCATCGGCCCCTCCGTGCTGATCGCGGACCGCGACATCGGCCTGTGCCAGCTGCTCGACCACGTGGCGGTGGACCCGACCATGGCGGACACGCAGTCGGTCTTCCTGCTGCGCCCGCGGCTTGCCGCGCAGCAGATGCGCACCATCAACGAGACGCTGGACCGGCTGGAGCGGCAGCTCTTCAACGCCTCGTCCTCCACCACGGGCGTGGCCGAGATCCGCGCGAGCGAGGCGCAGCTCGTCTCGCAGTACATCGCCCGCGCGCGGCGCATCCAGCCGGAAGGGCGCCTCGTCGTGTCCGACGGCACCGGCCGCTGCACCGACACGCGGCTCGAGGACGGCGACACGGTGGTGGTGCCCGAGCGCAGCGAGACGGTGATGATCGCCGGCGAGGTGACCACGCCCCAGGCCGTGCTGTGGCGCCCCAACCTGCGCATCGAGGACTACGTCCAGCAGGCCGGCGGCTTCACCCAGCGCGGCAACGCCTCCAACATCATGATCCGCCGCGCGAGCGGGGAGATCGTGCTGGAACCCCGCGTCGGCCCCCGTCCGGGCGACGAGCTGATCGCCCTTCCCCGCCTGGACCCCAAGCTGTTCCAGGTGACGCGGGACGTGTTCCAGCTGATCTACCAGACCGCGCTGGCCGCGCGGGTGTTCCAGTAGGGCCAGGGGCCGGGGGCGCGTCCCCCGGCTCCGCCCGCTTCAGGAGACGGGCACCAGGATGCGGTTCTCCAGGTAAGCCAGCCGGTCGGCCGGCGAGGCGCCCCGCATCACCGCCACGGCCACCACGCCCACGCCCACCATCCGCTCGCCCGCGAGCGCGGAACCCTCCTCGGTTTCCAGGGCCAGGCGCAGCGCCGGGCCGCCCGCCCCGACCTCGATCGCCAGTTCCTCCGTCGTCCCGGCGGGGCATTCCGCCGTGGCGGGCGCAGCGCCTTCCCGATCCAGGCTCACCCGGAGAAGCCCCTGCGCGCCGGGCGCGGGCCGGAGTGCGAGGGCGACGCGCGCCGGCCCTTCCCCGGGCGCGGCCAGGCGCAGCACGGCCCGCCCGGGAAGCGTCCAGGCGCCCCAGTCCTCCACCGGATGCCAGTTGCTGCCGTGCAGGAGCGCCTCCGCCCGGCTGAGCGCGGGGGCGGGGCCGGGCACGCCGCCATGGCCGATACGGACGGGGCGGCAGGCCGGCAGCGGCGGAAGGGGGCACGGCGGTGCCGCCGCACCCAGGCGCGCGGCGGCAGCCAGAAGCTCCGCCGCAACCTCCCCCCAGGGGCGCAGGCCGCCGTGGCGCGGGATGCGCGCGGCGGCGGCGGCCAGCCGGGCGGGGTCCGCGACCAGCCCTTCCGCCACGGTGGCGAGGTCGCCTGCGCTGCCGGGGGTGAAGAACACCGCGCCCCGCCGGCCGCTCTCGGCCAGGGCGGGGATTTCCGACACCAGCGGCACGCGGCGGTGAAGAAGCGATTCCGAGACGGGCAGGCCCCAGCCCTCGTGCTGGCTGGGATACAGGGTGAAGAGGCAGCCGCGGTAAAGCCGGTCCAGCGCGCCGTCATCCACCCCGTGCAGCAGGCTGACACGGGCGGCCAGCGCGGCGTCGGCGGCCAGGGCTTCCAGCACCGGCCCGTCCCCCTCCGCGCGGCGCCCGACGAGGACCAGGCGCGGCGTGCCGGCCTCTCCGCGCCGGTCCAGAAGGATCCGCCAGGCGCGGAGAGCCAGGAGGTGGTTCTTCCGCGGCTCCAGGCTCGAGACCATCAGGACATAGGGGCCCTCCGGCAGGTCCGGATGCGCGGGCCGGCCCGCACCCGGCGCGGCCGCGCGGCGGCGCCCGATGGCCAGGGCTCGCGTGGGCTGGGCTCCGGCCGGGAGTGGCACCTCCGTTTCCGCCGGCGGGTCGGCGGCGCGGCCGTCGGGCGTCACCACCACCGCCGGCGGCGCCGGCCATTCGGGCAGGTGGCGCGCCATCAGTTCGCGGTACTCCCCGGCGGTCGCGCGGGACACGGCGATCACGCCGTCCGCCAGCACCGGCAGGGCGGAGAACCAGCGGCCGAACTCCGCCCGCAGCCCCGGCGAGGCGTGCTCGGGCAGGGTCAAGGGGCCGCAGTCATGCAGCACCGGCACATGCCGCGCCCCGGCCGCCCGCGCGCCCCGCAGGGCTGTCGCGTGGCGCGGAAGCCACCAGGCGCTGCCCAGCGTGATCAGCGTGGCGCCCGCGCCGACGCGCAAGGCCTGGCCCTTGCGGCGCAGCGAAAGCAGCACCCCGACGGCCTCCCGCCAGTCCGGCGCCTCCGGGTCGGCGCCGGTCCGGGACAGGTGGTGCAGGCGGTGGAACAGCGGCGAGGGCAGGAAGCGCCAGGCGCCCTCATCCGGGTGCATGGCGCAGAGCACGGCATCCCCGGCGGCGGCCGCGATCTCGGCCTGCACGCGCTGGATGCCGCTCGGCGCCCGGCGGTGGGCATACCAGGCGACGAGGTCCGAAAGGTCCAGCAGCGGCCCGGCCGCACGGGGCGGGGGGAGGCTGTCCATGGTGCCGAGCCATTCCGCCCAGGTGGCCCCGGCCGCCGGGTCCAGCCGCAGGGCGCGGCCATAGGCCTCCGCCGCGGCGCCCCGCCGGCCCAGCAGCTTCAGCGCGTGGCCGACCTGCAGGTGGATGTCGGCCTCGTCCGGGTCCATGGCCTCCGCACGCCGGTAGAGCGCCAGCGCGGCGGCGGGATCGCCGCTCTCCTTCAGGCAGTGGCCGTGCTGGACCAGGATGCCGCGGTCGTCGGGGTGCAGGCGGAGAAAGGCGGCATAGGCGGAGGCGGCCTCGGGCCAGCGCCGGGCGTCGCGGGCAGCGTCCCCGCGCGCGAGCAGGACGCCCGGCTCCTCCGCCGGGGGGTCCTCTGATCCGTGCCGGCCTGCATCGGAACCGTCCTCGGCCACCGCCTCCGTCACCCCCGCGCCACTCCCCCGCCAAATCGTCCGCAGTGCCGGACCATGCCCCGCCGGGGCCACGGAAACCAGCGGCCCGCGCGGGTCCGGCGCATTTCGGCAGGGGCGAAGCTGGGCTAGCATGGCGGCCATGCGCCCCAGAATTCTGATCGACGGCTTCAACCTCGCCCTGGAGCAGGGAACCGGCGTTTCGACCTATGCCCGGAACCTTTCCTACCGGCTCGGCAGCCTGGGCGCGGAGGTGGAGGTTCTCTACGGGCGCGCCGTGAACGCGAAGCTCAAGCCGTTGCTGCGCGAGGTCGCCTTCTTCGACGATCCCAGCCAGCGGATGATCAGCACGCGCCGCTTCCGGCAGGTGCGCCGCATGCTTTTCGCCGGGGTGAACGAGCAGGTGGCGGCGGTGCCGGTGACGGGGCAGGTGGTGATCGACACCTATGCCGCCCGGCTGCCGCATTTCGACCGGCTGTGGAACGCGGAAGACCTTTTCGTCCGCACCCACAACCACTTCAAGCTGCTCAAGCGCGTGGTGCCCGTGCGCACGCCCGGCCCTCCGCCCGCCCTGGTGCACTGGACCTATCCGCTGCCGATCCGCATGCCCGGCGCGAAGAACATCTACACCTTCCACGACCTCGTGCCGCTGCGCCTGCCCTTCACCACGCTCGACCACAAGCGCCGCTACCACCGGCTGTGCATGAAGCTGCTGGAACAGGCCGACCACATCGTCACGGTCAGCGAGGCGTCGCGCCGCGACATCATCAACCTGCTGGGCGCCGACCCGGAGAAGGTGACCAACACCTACCAGTCCGTTGAACTGCCGCCGCAATTCGCCAGCAAGCCCGAGAACCTGGCGCGCGACGAGGTGGCCGGCTCCTTCGGCCTCGACTGGAAGGGCTACTTCATGTTCTTCGGCGCGATCGAGCCGAAGAAGAACGTCGGCCGCATGATCGAGGCCTTTCTTGCCTCCGGATCCGACCTGCCGCTGGTGATCGTGGGCAAGCAGGCCTGGAAGAGCGAGCAGGAGCTGAAGGTCCTGTTCGACGACCACATCAAGTACATCGCCCAGGAGGACGGGCGCCTGGTCACCAAGCGCAAGATCATCCTGCTGGACTACGCGCCCTTCCGCCTGCTGGTCAGCCTGATCCGCGGCGCCAAGGCCGTGCTCTTCCCGTCCCTCTACGAGGGCTTCGGCCTGCCGGCGCTGGAGGCGATGAGCCTGGGCACGCCCGTGCTGACCTCCAACACCTCCTCCCTGCCGGAGGTGGTGGGGGACGCCGCCGTGAAGGTGAACCCCTACGACATCCGCGCCATGGTGGAGGGCATCCGGGCGCTGGACGCGGACGAGGACCTGCGCGGGCACCTGTCCTGGGCGGGGCGGCGGCAGGCGGCGGTGTTCAGCGCCGCCGCCTATGAGCGGCGCCTGGCCGATCTCTATGCCCGCCTGGGGGTGGAACTGGACCCGACCACCCCCGACCCGCCGGAACTGCCGGAATACGAGCCCGCCTTTGAGCGGGGTTGATGGCGCCGCCATGCCCCGGGGCTTGGACTCCCGGCCCGCGCTTCGCTAACACCCCCGGACCTGCCGTTCGAAAGCACGCCCGATGACCGACACCCTGCCCGACCGCCTGTCCACCGACCCGAAGAGCCCCTTCTTCGACGCCGCCCTGCTGGAGCGGGGCGTGGGCATCCGCTTCAAGGGCGTGGAAAAGAACAACGTCGAGGAATACTGCGTCAGCGAGGGCTGGGTGCGGCTTTCCGTGGGCAAGGCGGTGGACCGGAACGGCAAGCCCATGACCATGAAGCTCCAGGGCAAGGTGGAGCCCTACCTCCGGGACGTGGTGCCGGGGGAAGTGGCCGAGGACACGCCGGAGGCGTAAGGCCCGGCTCGCCCGGCGCCGCCCGCCGGGGGTGGGGCGCCGGGCCCCGGCCCGTGCGGAGGCAGGTTCCCTCCCCCGCACCGCTTCGTGGCCGCAATGGCCCCGCGCCCGCCGCGGGGCTGGTGCGCCTCGCTTGACCCGGCCCGCGCCGCCTCCGCATATGGTCGCCATGCTTCCCAGGCTGCCCTGCGCCCGCCTTCGCGCGCGAATTGCCCGTCGAATTCCCGGCCCGGTCCTCGCCTGAGGGCCGGGGAACCGCAGCGCCTGCCCCTTCGCCGCGCGCCCCGCCGAACCCGGCCGGCGCCGCCCAAGCCCCCGGATCATCCATGACCGACGCCCCCGCCCCGGACGACACGCAAGCGAAGCCCGCCCGCGACTACCGCGGCACCGTCTTCCTGCCGAAAACCCCCTTCCCCATGCGCGGCGACCTGCCCAGGCGCGAGCCCGCGACGCTGGCCCGCTGGAAGGCCCAGGACCTGCGGGGACAGCTCCGCGAGCGCTCCCGCGGCCTGACCAAGTTCGTGCTCCACGACGGCCCGCCCTACGCGAACGGCCCGCTGCACATCGGCCACGCGCTGAACAAGATCCTGAAGGACGTGATCAACCGCGCCGCCCAGATGTCGGGCAAGGACGCCGACTACGTCCCGGGCTGGGACTGCCATGGCCTGCCGATCGAGTGGAAGGTCGAGGAACAGTACCGCGCCAAGAAGCAGGACAAGGACAGCGTCCCCGTTCTCGAGTTCCGCGCGGAGTGCCGGGAATATGCCCGCCACTGGCTGGGCATCCAGTCCGCCGAGTTCCAGCGCCTGGGCGTGCTCGGCGACTGGGAGAACCGCTACGCCACCATGGACTTCACCTCCGAGGCGGTGATCGCCGAGGAGATCGGGCGGTTCCTGATGAACGGCTCGCTCTACCGCGGCCTGCGCCCGGTGATGTGGAGCCCGGTCGAGAAGACCGCGCTGGCGGATGCCGAGATCGAGTACCACGACGTCACCAGCCCGACGCTGCACGCCGCCTTCCCGGTGGTGAAGCCCTCGCTGCCGGAGCTCGCGGGCGCGCGCGTGGTGATCTGGACCACCACGCCCTGGACCATCCCCGGCAACCGCGCCGTCGCCTTCGGCGAGGAGATCGACTACGCGCTGGTGCATGTGGACGGGATCGCCGAAGGCTCGCTGCTCGCGACCGGCGACGACCTGCTGATCGCCCTCCCCCTCCTGCCGGCTTTCGAGAAGGAGGCCGGCCTCGCCGCCCACTCGCTCAAGCGCGTGTTCAAGGGCGCGGAGCTGACGGGCACGGTGCTCGCCCACCCTCTCCGCGGCTGGGCGCCCGCCGAGGGGGGCTACGACTTCGACGTGCCGCTGCTCCCCGGCGACTTCGTCACCGCCGATGCAGGCACGGGCTTCGTCCACATCGCCCCCGGCCATGGGGAGGACGACTTCGCGCTCGGCCGCGCCTTCGGCCTGCCCGTGCCGGAGACGGTGAACGACGACGGCACCTATTCCGTGCAGACCCCGGGTTTCACCGGCCTGCACGTCTTCAAGGCGCACGACGCTGTCTGGGCCGCGCTGGAAAGCATGGGCACGCTGGCGGCCAAGGGCAGCCTCCGCCACAGCTACCCGCATTCCTGGCGTAGCAAGAAGCCCGTCATCTTCCGCGCGACGCCGCAGTGGTTCATCGCGATGGACGACGGGAACCAGATCCGCGCCAAGGCGCTGGAGGCCATCGCCAACACCCATTTCGTGCCGGACCAGGGCCGCAACCGCATCGGCTCCATGGTCGCCGCGCGGCCGGACTGGTGCATCTCCCGCCAGCGCGCCTGGGGCGTGCCGATCGCCGTGTTCGTGGAGAAGCGGAGCGGCGAGCCGCTGCGCGACCCAGCCGTGATGGAGCGCATCCTCCAGGCCTTTCGCGAGGAAGGGGCCGATGCCTGGTACCAGCCCGGCGCCGCCGCCCGCTTCCTCGGCAACGAGAGGAACCCGGACGACTACGAGCAGGTCATGGACATCGTGGACGTGTGGTTCGAGAGCGGCTCGACCCACGCCTTCTGCCTGCCCGACCACGGCCTGCCCTTCCCGGCCGACCTCTACCTCGAGGGTTCCGACCAGCATCGCGGCTGGTTCCATTCCTCGCTGCTGGAATCCATCGGCACGCGGGACATGGCGCCCTTCAAGGCGATCCTCACCCACGGCTTCGTGCTCGATGAATCCGGGCGGAAGATGTCGAAGTCGCTCGGCAACGTCACCGCCCCGCAGGAGGTGATGAAGGACTACGGCGCCGACATCCTGCGGCTCTGGGTGATGAACTCCGACTTCGCGGACGACCTGCGCATCGGCAAGACCATCCTCGGCCAGCAGGCGGAACTCTACCGGCGCATCCGCAACACGCTGCGCTGGCTGCTGGGCAACCTCGACGGCTTCACCGACGAGGAGAAGGTCGGCCACGCCGAGCTGCCCGAGCTGGAGCGCTACATCCTGCACCGCGTGGCCACCATCGACGCCCGCCTCCGCCGAGCGGCCAGCGACTACGACTGGTCCGGCGTGATGCCGGAGATCCACAACTTCTGCGCCTCCGACCTTTCGGCCTTCCTCTTCGACATCCGCAAGGACAGCCTCTACTGCGACCGCGCGGACGACCCGCGCCGCCGCGCCGCGCGCACCGTGATCGACGTGCTGCACCGCTGCCTCTGCACCTGGCTGGCCCCCGTGCTGGTGTTCACGGCGGAGGAGGCCTGGCTCGCCCGCTTCGGCGAGGGCGCGGACAGCGTGCACATGGGGACCTTCTTCGAGGTGCCCGCGGAATGGCGGGACGATGCGCTGGCCGAGCGCTGGTCCCGCGTGCGCGCGGTGCGCGGCCTGGTCACCGGCGCGCTGGAGAAGGCGCGGGCCGCCGGCACGATCGGCAGCTCCCTCCAGGCGGCGCCGGACCTTTACCTGGGCAGCGCCCAGGCCGGCCTCGCGGACCTGCCCTGGGCGGAGCTCTGCATCACCTCCGACCTCACCCTCCTGGGCAGCCCGCCCGAGGGCGAGGGCGTGGACACCGAGGGCGAGGCCGCCGTGCGCTTCGCCCCCGCGGCGGGCAACAAGTGCGACCGCTGCTGGCGTGTCCTGCCCGAGGTCGGGCGCAGCGCCGCCCACCCCACGCTGTGCCTGCGCTGCGAAGGCGCGGTCGCCTGATGAGCGTCGTTCACCCAGGCCTCAACCTGCGCCGCGGTCTTCTCCTCGGCCTGTTCGTGCTCATCGCCGACCAGGCGAGCAAGTGGTGGATCCTGGAGGGCTTCGACCTCCCCACCCGCCGCAGCGTGGAGCTGTTCACCGCTGGCCCCCTGGGCCTGAACCTCACCATGGTGTGGAACCGCGGCGTCACCTTCGGCCTGCTTTCGGGCAGCGCGCCCTGGCACGGCTGGGCGCTGGCGGCGCTGGCGGCGGTGATCGCGGCCTTCCTGATCCGCTGGATGGCCCAGGCCGAGACGCGGCGCACCGCTCTCGCGCTGGGCGCCATCGTGGGCGGCGCGGTGGGCAACCTGATCGACCGGCTGCGCTTCGGGGCCGTGGTCGATTTCGTGGATGCCCATGGCTGGGGCTGGCACTGGTACGTGTTCAACGTGGCCGATGCCGCCATCGTGCTGGGTGTTGGCGTGCTTCTGGTGGAAGCCCTGTTCGGCCGCCCCGCCACGCCCGACGCCCCGGGCAAGGCCGCCTGACGCCGCCCGCGGCCTGAGGGCGGCGCCGGGTTAGGGTGCAGGCACGGGCGGCAGCCCCGGGCACGGACCCGCCACGCCGGCAAGGCGTGGAAAGGCCTGCAGCATCCGGGCGAGGTGCCCGGCCTCGTGGGCGGCGACCTCCGCGAACACCCCTTCGGTCGCGCCGTCCCTCACCGCGCGCCGGACCTCGCGCGCGCTGGAGGTCGCGTAGATGCCGTGCCCATCCGTTCCGAGCACCGTCGCCACCCCCGCCCGGATGAGGCGCGCCAGCCTGGCGCCGCCCCCGCTCCGGAGGGAGCGGCCGCCATAGCCGAGGGCGCGGTTCGAGCCGATGCCCATCTCCACCACGGCCCCGATCTCCCGCGCCAGCGCGACCTCCCGCCGGCCGACCCCGTGCAGGGCGTGGCCGATGCGGCCCATGCCGGGGGGCAGCCCGGCCGCCCGCATCCCCTCCAGCGCGGCCCGGACGTTGCCGGGGTGCCCCGGCGTCTCCCCGGCATGGATGCGGAGCACGGCGGGCCGCCCGCGCCGCACCCGCGCCGCGGCCCAGGCGGCCACGGCGGGCATGAAATCCCCGGTGGGGTTGGTCTCGTTGCCCGCCACGTCCAGCCCCACCAGCAACGGGTGGTGCTCCATCAGCTCGTCGAGCAGGGCGAGCGAGCGCGCCATGGCCTCGGGCGGCGCGTGGCGGTTCACCGTGGCGAGGAACAGGATGCGCACCCCGCTGGCGGCCTGCACCCGGAGCGCGGCCCCCTCGGCCATGGCCATCCAGGCGGCGCCCTCCGGCGGCTCGGCCAAGGGGGCGCTGGCGCTCAGCTCGACGTGCCGCACCCCGTCGCGCCTCGCATCCCCCGCGATGGAGGCGAGGATGCCAGGAAGCAGCAGCGGATGCGCGCCGAGGGGCCGGCGCACGGAATAGGCACGCTCGAGCAGGGTGAAGGGATCCGCCATGGGGGCGGCCCCCGGAAGCCGCCGGGGCATTTCCATGGCCGCGGCGAGCTGGGCGAGGCAGCCGGGCGAAAGGTCCCGCAGCCGCACCATGGGGGAGCCCCGCGCCGGGGCCACGATGCCGCCCGGCAGGATCCGGGTGTGCTCCTGGCCGAGGCGGATTCCCCCGGGCAGGGGGATGCCGGCGAGGTCCAGCATGGCGGCGGGGTAATGAAGATCGGCCAGAAGGCCCAGCCGGACCAGCTCCGCCGAACGGGGCGCCCCCGTGAGATGCGTGTGGATGTCGGTGGAAACCGAGGGCCCGAAGGGGGGAACCGGAACATGCTCCATGGGCGAGGCTATCCGGGCGCCTCGCGCGGCGCCAGAACTTTCGTCCGGGCGCGGCGCGGGCGCATCCTCCCCGCCGCAACCGCCCTGTTTCCGCCGTCCGCCCCTTCCTGCTAGAAGGCCCGTGCCATGAACTCCAGACCCCTCCTCCTGGCCCCGTTGCTGCTGCTGGCCGCCTGTGGCGGCGACACGGCGCGCACGCTCGGCCTGACGCGCGACGCCCCGGACGAGTTCCAGGTCGTCACCCGCGCACCGCTCTCCATCCCGCCCAGCATGGGCGACCTGCCGCCGCCGCGCCCCGGCGCCCAGCGCCCGCAGGAAATGTCGGCGCGCGAGCGGGGCGAGAGCACCCTGGCCCCCGGCACCGTGATGGGCGAAGGGCGCAGCGACCGTCCCTCGGGCGCGGAAGCCGCGCTGGTCGCCCAGGCCGGGCGCGCCGCCGGCACCCAGGCCAGCGGCAACATCCGCCGCCAGGTGGACGAGGAAAGCCTTCGCCTCGACCGCCCGCAGCAGAACGTGGTGGAGCGCCTGATGTTCTGGCAGGACGCGCCGCGCCCCGGCACCGTGCTCGATCCCCAGAGGGAAACGCAGCGCCTGCGGGAGAACTCGGCCCTCGGCCGCTCCCCGGAAGCGGGCGACACGCCCATCATCCAGCGCCGTCAGCGCGGCTTGCTGGACGGCCTGCTGTAGCGCGGATGGCCAGGCGCGGAACGCCACCCGGTTTTCCGCTCGCCCGGCCATTCTCCAGCGCTTGTTCGCCCCCCACATGCCAGGAATGCATCCCCTGACCCGTCGCGCCGCGTTGGCCACCGCAGCCGCGGCGCCCGCTGCCCTGGCCGCCCGCGCCCATGCGCAAGCCGCCGCGGAAGCCATCGCCACGCCGGCGGCCACGCCCATCCCCGTCGACCGCCCTCTCTTCGGCGCCAACCTCTGGCGGATGCCGAACGGCCTCCGCGTGGCCCATGTCGGCACGCGCGGGGCGCCGGTTGTGGCGCATTACCTGTTCTATGGCGTCGGCGCCGGGGATGATCCCCAGGGCAAGTCCGGCCTCGCCCACTTCCTCGAGCACATGATGTTCAAGGGAAGCGCCAGGGTCGCCGATGGCGAGTTCTCCCGCCGCGTCGCGCGCGAGGGCGGGCAGGACAACGCCTTCACCTCCCGCGACGTCACCGCCTACCACCAGACGGTGGAGGCGACCCGCCTCGCCCTCGTCGCCTCCATGGAGGCCGACCGCCTGCGCGCGCCGCTTTATCCCGCGGCAACCGTGGAGCCCGAGCGGGCCGTGGTGCTGGAGGAGCGCCGCCAGCGCACCGACAGCTCCCCCCGCGCCCGCTTCCGCGAGGCCTTCGACGCCGCCATGTGGGGCCGCCAGCACTGGCGCGGCCGCCCCATCATCGGCTGGGCCGACGAGATCCGCGCCCTGACGCGCGACGACATCCTGGAGTTCCACCGGCGCTGGTACACCCCCGCCAACGCCGTGCTGGTGGTGGCCGGCGCGGTGGACGAGGCCGCGCTGCGGCGCGTGGTGGAGGACGAGTACGGCGGTGCCGAGGGCGCGCCCGCCACCCCCCGCCGGCGTGCCGAGCCCGCCCCCGCCCCGCTGGAGGGGCGGATCGTCCGCAACGACCCGGGCGTGCGGGAAGCGCAGATGCTGCGCGCCTGGATCGCCCCCACCCTTACCTGGGGGCGGGACGGCGCGGGGATGGAGCACGCCATCCCGCTGGAGGTGCTGGCCCATCTGCTGGGCGGCGGGCCGGGTTCGCGCCTGCACCGCGCGCTCGTGCAGGGCGGCCTCGCCGTCGGTGCCGGCGCGGGCTACGACAGCGACGAGCTGGGCGCGGCCGCCTTCGGCCTCTTTGCCACGCCGCGCGGCGACACCGCCCCCGCCAAGGTCGAGGCCGCGATCGAGAACGAGATCGCCGGCCTGCTGGATTCGGGCGTGACCGCGGAGGAGGTGGCGCGCAGCCAGCGCCAGCTCACCGCCGGAGCCCTGCTCTCGCTCGACGGCCTGGGCGCCGCGCCGCGCCTGCTGGGCGGCGCGCTCTCCATCGGCCTTTCGGCCGATGCCGTGGAGCACTGGCCCGCCCGCATCCGCGCCGTGACGCCGGATGCCATCATGGCCGCCGCCCGCGCGGTGTTCACCCATCCCTCCATCACCGGCTGGCTGCTGCCCGAGGGCACCCGCGCGCCCATGAACTCCGCACCGTGAGCGGCACCATCCCCAGCGGCTTCACCCTGCCCGTGCAGGTGGTGGAGGCGGCCGGCGTGACCGCCTGGCTGGCCGAGGACCACGCGGTTCCGGTCATCTCCTTCTCCTTCTCCGTCCCCGGCGGCGCCTCGCTGGACCCGGAGGGGCGCGAGGGCGCCGCCGCGCTGGCCGCCGCGCTGCTGACGGAGGGCGCGGGGGACCTCACCGCCTCCGCCTTCCAGGACGCGCTCCGCGACGCCGCCATCTCCGTCTCCTTCTCGGCGGACCGGGACGAGTTCTCCGGCAACTTCCGCTGCCTGACCGACGCGCTGCCGGATGCCACGCGCCTCGCCCGCATGGCGCTTTCCGCGCCGAGGATGGAAGCGCCCGACGTGGAGCGGGTGCGCGCCCGCGCGATCGCCGGGGCGCGGCAGGTGCTGGAAAGCCCGCGCGGGCAGGCCGGCCGGGTGTTCTGGGCCAGCGCCCTGCCCGGCCCCTTCGGCCATCCGCCGGGCGGCACGGCCGAGAGCATCGCCACCCTGCCGGCCGAGGTGCTCCGGGGCGTTCCCGCCCGGCAGTTCCGCCGTGGCGGCCTCTGCGTCGCGGCCTCGGGCGCCATCACGGCGTCCCAGTTGCGGGACGTGCTGCTGGCGCTGTTCGGGGACTGGCCGGCCGAGGCTCCTGCCGCCCTGCCGGCCCTGCCGCCCTTCGCCGCGCGCGGCGTGCGGGTTGTGGGCATGGACAGCCCCCAATCCTCCGCCGTGTTCGGCCATGCCGGGCTGGCCGTGGACGATCCGGACTGGGAGGCGGCGGGCGTGGTGATGCGCGTGCTGGCGGGCGGCGGCTTCTCGTCGCGCCTGATGAACGCGGTGCGCGTTGAGCGCGGACTGGCCTATGGCATCAATGCCGGCCCCGAGCCCGTGGCCGGGCGCAGCGTGATCGTGGGCTCGGTGGCCACGGAGAACGCCCGCATGGCCGAGACGCTCGCCGTGCTCAGGGCCGAATGGGCGCGCATGGCGGGCACGGGGCCGACGGAGGACGAGCGCGAGGAGGCCATCGCCTATCTCACCGGAAGCCAGCCGCTGTCCTTCACCTCCACCCGGCAGGTGGCGGGCATCCTGCTCGCCCTGCAGCGGAACAAACGCCCGCTGGACTGGCTGGCCAACCGCCCCGCACGCCTCGCCGCGCTGTCGCGGGACCGGCTGGCCGAGGTCGCGGCGCGGCTGCTGCGCCCGGAAGACCTGGCCGTGACGGTGGCAGGCCGGCCGGAAGGGCTATAGGCGGGAGGAGGGGAACACCCCTCCCCCGGCCCCTGCGATCCTCAGAGCGTCAGCGTGCCGGCCTTGGCGGCCGCGTAGCGCTCGGCGACCTTGTTCCAGTTCACCACGTTCCACCAGTTCACCAGGTATTCCGGCCGGCGGTTCTGGTACTTCAGGTAATAGGCGTGCTCCCACACGTCGTTGCCGAACAGCACGCGCTCACCCTCGAACAGGGGGGTGTCCTGGTTGGGGCGGGTGGTCAGGGCCAGCTTGCCGTCGCGCGCCACGGTCACGAAGACCCAGCCGCTGCCGAAGCGCCCGGCGCCCGCGGCCATGAAGTCCGTCCGCATCTTGTTGAAGCCGCCGAGGTCGCGCGTCATGGCCGCGTCCAGCTCGCCGGTGGGCACGGCGTTCGGGCCGCCCATGACCTGCCAGAACATGCTGTGGTTGGCGTGGCCGCCGCCGTTGTTGCGCACGGCCGTGCGGATGCTTTCCGGCACCTCGTTCAGCTTCGACAGCAGCTCGTGCAGCGGAAGGGCGGCGAGCTGGCCATGGTCCTTCAGGGCGTTGTTCAGGCCGGTGACATAGGCCTGGTGGTGCAGGTCGTGATGGATCTGCATGGTCTGGGCGTCGATGAAGGGCTCGTTCGCCGTGGCGGCATAGGGCAGCGGCGGCAGGCTGTGCGGTCCGGCGGCGGCCGGCGCCATGGGCGTGGCCGGAACCTGCGCCGGTGCGGGCGACGGCGCCGCGTTCTGCGCCTGGGCTGATCGGGTCATGGCGGCGGCTGCCAGGGCTGGCAACCCGGCCAGGACAACGCGGCGGAAGGCTGAGATCACGGCGCGGGTCTCCCTGTCTGGAGGCGCGCTGGCCGCGCCCCGATCGTAAGTCGCCCCGCCGCCCGCAGTTGCCGCGGCCAGGGGGCATCCCTGATCATGCCGTTCCGCTTTTCGGCCGGGCGAGAAGGGCGAGGAGCAGCATCCCCAGCACGACCAGCACGGACAGGATGGGTGCCGCCGTGACCGGCGCGCCCGCCTCCAGCATCGCGGCCACCGTGCCCTCCCCCACGGACAGCGCGAAGGAAAGCGCCGCCCCCGCCGCGAGCGCGGGCAGGAGGCGCGGGCGGAGGATGCGGCGCGCGGCCAGGTCCGGCGTGGCGCCGCAGGCCTGCGCGGCGCGGAACAGGGCCGGGTCGATGCGTCCCAGCGCCGCCATCACCAGCCCGGCCACCAGCGGCGCGCCGAGAAGGACGTGCCACAGGACGGTGCCGGGAAGGCCGCCGGTCTCCGTGCGCTCGCCGGCCAGCAGCAGCGCGGCGCCGGGCAGCACGGGCGGCAGCAGCAGGGGCAGCGCGACCAGGGCGAAGGCCGCGCCGCGGCCGCGGAAGCGGGCGTGCAGGCCCATCCCCGCGGCGCCCCCCAGTGCCGTCGCGGCCAGGGCCGCCACGGCGGCGGCAAGCAGGCGGGGGAGCAGGGGCGTCCCCTCGCCCGTCCCTCCCGCAAGCAAAAGGGCGGGAAGCGGGGCGAGCAGCGCCAGCAGCAGCGCGGCCGCGGCAAGGCGCCTCATGCCGCCCTCCCCCGCCGGCGGATCAGCAGAACTCCGGCCACCAGCAGGGCGGGCAGCAGCAGCAGGGCGGCCAGGGCTCCGGCCTCGCTCCATCGCCCCGCGCGCGCGGCATCGGCCAGGGCCTCGGCGGCCAGGGGCTCGTCCGGCAGCAGGGCGGCCGGCACGGCCAGCGCCCCCAGCGCATGGGCAAAGACCAGCGCGGCGCCGGCCGCGAGCCCGCGCCGGGCCAGGGGCAGGCGCACGCGGCGCAGCACGGTGGCCGGCGGCACGCCCAGCGCGGCGGCCGCGCGCGGCAGGCGGGGCCCGTGGTGGCGGAGCGCGAGCGCAACCGGCAGCACCATCAGCGGCAGGAGGCCCAGCACCAGGGCCGCGAAGGCGGCGGCGGAGCCGGGCAACAGCAGGGCGCCCCAGCCCGTCGCCCGCGCGCCTTCGCCCGCCAGCAGGGGCAGGGCGGTGGCGGCCGAGAGAAGGGCGGCGCGGCCGGGCGGCGCCTCGGCGATCCAGCGCGCGAGCGGCCAGGCGAGCACCAGGCAGGCCAGCGTCGCCAGCCCCGCCGCGCCGACGCCGCGCAGAAGGGCGGTGCGGGCGCGGGCGCCCTCGGGCGCCTCCTCGAAGCCTCCCGCCGTGCGGCGCAGGCCCAGTGCCGCGAAGAGGTGGAAGCCCGAGACGCCCTCCCCCGCCCGGCGCAGCGCGGCCCAGCTTTCCGCCTCCGCCCAGGCGGGCTGCGCGACCAGCACGGAAACGGCGCGGGTGGTGCCGGTCTCGGCGGCCACGCGGGCGGTCTCCGGCAGCACGCCGCGCAGTGCCGGCACGTCGGCGGCCAGGCGCGCGTCGGCGCGCGCCATGGCGTCCTCGCCCGCGGGCCCGGCTGCGCGGAGGGCGGCGAGGTCCGCGGCCAGCGTCTCGAAGGCCATGTCGTCGGGAAGCCCCTTCCCTTGCCAGTGGCCGAGCACGCGCAGGGTGCGCGGCAGGGCCGGGGACACCTCCGACTCCAGCACGGATTGCCAGAGCAGCAGGCCCAGCGGAGCCACGGCGCCGACAAGAACGAGCAACACCAGGGGAATGGCCAGCAGGGCGGCCTTCAGGGGATCGGGCTTCACGCAGGTGGTGCTCTCAAGAAAAGGAATCAGCCGGTCAGCCAGGCGGAGAAGCGGCGCTCCAGCCGGTCCAGGTTGTGGTGCCAGAAACCGTCGTCGATGCGCAGCGCGCCCCGGGCGTTGTCCGGCGCCGTCGGAAGGTTGGCCAGGATGTCGTCGGCCAGCCCGTCCTCGGCCCCCCGGGCGGTGACGCCGTAGGGGATGCGCGGCGGGAGCCCGGCCTGGATCGCGGGATCGCCCACGAAGCGGAGAAAGGCCAGTGCCCGGTCCCGGTTCGGGCTGCCGCGCAGGATGGCCCAGCTGTCCTGCGCGATGAGCTGCCCGGCCCAGACGGTGCCGAGGTCGGCGGCGTCGTCGCGGTTCGCGACGTCGATCCGGCCGTTGTAGGACACCGCCATCGTCACCTCCCCGGCGGACAGCATCCGGGGCGGCTCGCTCCCCTGCTCCCACCAGCGCAGCGCCGGGCGGATCGCCTCCAGCCGGCGCAGCGCGCGGTCCAGCCCGGCGGCGGTGGCCAGCGCCGGATAGACGCCCTCCGGCGCCACGCCATCCGAGAGGAGGGCGATCTCCAGCGTGGTCTTGGCGCCCCGGCGCATGGCGCGGCGGCCGGGAAAGCGGCCGGTGTTGAAGAAGTCGGCCCAGCCATCGGGCGCGACGCCGCCGCGGCGATACGCCAGCACGAAGCCGTAGAGAATGTTGCCCACGCCGCAGTCGCTCAGCGCGCCCGGGACGTAGTGCGCGGCGCCGCCCACCTGCTCCGGGCGGATGCGCTCCAGCAGGCCCTCGTCGCAGCCCAGCAGAAGCTCGTCTCCCTCCAGCTGCACGATGTCCCAGCGCGCGGTCTGCTCGCGGCTGCGCAGCACCTCCATGCCGCCGTCCCAGGTTTCCTCCAGCAGGCGCAGGCCGGTGGCGCGCTGGAAGGGGCGGAACATCACCTCGCGCTGCGCGTCCTGATAGGCGCCGCCCCAGGAGACGACGGTCAGGTCCCGCGCCTGGGCCCGGGCCGGCCGGCCCGACAGGGCAGCGGACAGCGGGGAGGTGGCCAGCAGCCTGCGCGTGATGCGGCGCGTCATCGCGGTCCCCCGCCCCTTCTGGTCTGCACCGCAGCATAGAGCAGCACGGGCGGGCCGGGCACCCGCCGCGCGGCCATCCCGGCCTTTTCCGCCCCCCTAGCCCCCCGCGTGGACGCGGGCAGCCGAAAGGTCCCAGGCGATGGAGGCCTCGCCGCCCGCCTCCGGCAGAGGCAGGCCGATCGGGCGATGCACCAGCAGCTCGCCCCCTTGCCCGATCAGCAGGCGCAGCCGCAGGTGGTCCCCGGCGAAGCGCGCCTCCAGCAGCCGGGCCGGCACGGCGTCCCCACCCAGCTCGGCGGGCGACAGGGGGGCCACGGCCACGCGCTCGGGCCGGATCACCAGGGTGCAGCGCCCACCCGCCTGGGGCGAGCCCTCCGCCCCGATGACGGGCAGCCCCACGGCACCCAGGCCGCAGTCGAGCCGGACGTGGCAGGCTCCGTCCTCGATCGACACCACGGTGCCGGACAGGCGGTTGCACGGCCCGGTGAGGGCGGCGACCACCGGGTCGGCCGGGCTGTCATACAGGTCGCGCGGCGTGCCCCATTGGCGCATCCGCCCCGCTTCCAGCACCGCCACGCGGTCGGACAGCGCCAGGGCCAGCGCCGCGTCGCGCGTCGCGTGCAGCACGGTCAGGCCAAGCTCCGCGCGCAGGCGGAGCAGGTCGGCGGCCAGCGTGTCGCGGTCCTCCGCCTCCAGGGCGCGCAACGGATCGTCCAGCAGCAGCAGCGACGGGGCGTGCACCAGGGCGCGCGCCAGGGCGACGCGCAGCTGCTGCCCGGGCGGAAGGGCGGCGGGCCGGGCGGCGCCGAGGGAGGCCGGGATGCCCCAGCGGGCCAGCATGGCCAGGGCGCGCTCCTCGCCCTCGGCCCGGGCGGTGCCGCGCGCCTCCAGTGGAAAGGTGACGTTGCCCAGCACGGTCATGTCCGGGAACAGGTCGGGCTGGGTGGAAACCAGCCCGATGTCGCGGCGCCAGGGCGGAAGGCGGGCGACCCGCTCGCCCTTCATCAGCACCTGGCCGGCATCGGGCTGGATGAAGCCGGCGGCGATGTCGATGGCAACGCTCTTTCCGGCGCCCGCGGGCCCCAGCAGGGTGGCGACTTCGCCGCGCCCCACGCCCAGTTCCAGCCAGGACAGGGCCGGGGTGGCGCCTTGGCCGGATTTGCGGATGCCCTCGAAGGCGACCAGGGCCACCGCCATTGCGGCGGGCATGGCCGGCTGCGGCGCCGAGCGCGCGGCGCCCTCGCGGCCGAACACCGTGCCCTCGGTTCCGAAGCTCACCAGTTGCCGCGCCATGGGGGTCCTCCAGGGCGGGCAGCCATCGCGGGGCGGGGCGGCGGTGTCAACCGGGGCCGCCTTGCCGGCCGGGCGGGCGGCCGCTACGGCGGAGGAAGAGCGCAACGGGAGACGTAGGGAATGGACCAGGCAGCGGAACCCAGCGTCGTGGCACGGGTGGAGGGCCGGGCCGGCACCATCCTGATGAACCGCCCGCGCGCCCTGAACGCGCTCGACCAGGAGATGATCGACCGGCTGGCCGAGGCCGCCGCCCGCTTCGCGGCCGATCCGGCCGTGGACCTCGTGGTGCTGGAGGGCGCGGGCGGCCGTGCCTTCTGCGCGGGCGGCGACGTGCGCGCCATCCGCGCCGCCGCCCTGGCCGGGGACGGCGCGACGATCGAGCGCTTCTTTGCCGGGGAATACGCGCTGAACCGCCTGATCGCCGAATACCCCAAGCCCTGGATCAGCCTGATCGACGGCGTCTGCATGGGCGGGGGCATCGGCGTTTCCATTCATGGCAGCCACCGGGTGGTGACGGAGCACGCCCTGCTGGCCATGCCGGAAACGGCGATCGCGCTGTTCCCGGATGTGGGCACCTCCTTCGTGCTGCCGCGCCTGCCCGGCATGTCCGGGGCCATGGGCAAGTGGCTGGCGCTGACCGGCGCGCGGCTCCAGGGTGCCGAGGCCGTGGAGGCCGGGCTCGCCACCCACCACGTGCCGCGCGAGCGCCTGGCCGCGCTGCGCGAGGCCCTGCTCTCGGGCGATGCGGCCGAGGTGGAGCGCCACGCCGCCGCCGTGCCGCCGGGCCGGGTGGAGGCGCAGCGCGCCGCGGTGGAGCGCGCCTTCGCCCCCGGCGACATGGCCTCGGTCACGGCGGCGCTGATGGCGGAGAACACGGACTGGGCGCGGGCGCAGCTGGCGGTGCTGCACCGGATGTCCCCCACCTCGCTGGCGGTGACGATGGAGCTGCTGCGGCGGGGGGCCGGGATGGAGCTGCCCGCCTGCCTCGCGATGGAGCTGGCCCTGACCCGCGCCGTGACCCGCCATCCGGACTTCGCGGAGGGCGTGCGCGCCGTGCTGGTGGACAAGGACAACGCGCCCCGCTGGTCTCCGCCCACGATGGGCGCGGTGGACCCCGCCGCGGTCCGGGCGATGTTCGGGGGGTGAAGGGAGCCGGCACTGCGTCGCGCCCACCGGGCATCCGGCACCATGCCGCCGAGCCTGGGCCGGAGCGGAGTTCCCCGCCCTCCGCGCGAACCAACGAGCCCCGGTGGTTCCGCCCCTTCCAAGCGGGCGGAACCGTTGGGCGTGTTACCGGCCCGGGATCGTCGCCGTAACCTCGATCGCCGCGTACCAGGCCGCGAGATCGGTGATCTGCTGCTCGGTCAGTTCCCGGGCCACGATGTTCATCTGCTCGTTCTGGCGCTTGTTCTCGCGATAGGCCCGGAGTTGCGCCGCGACATAGGCCGGGTTCTGCCCGGCCAGGTTCGGCGCCTCGGGCAGGGTGGCGATGCCGTCCCGCCCGTGGCAGCTCGAGCAGATGCCGGCGGCCAGCCGCCGGCCCGCGCGCGGATCGCCCTCCTGCGCCCGTGCGGGGCCGGTGGCCGCTCCCGCCAGCAGCAGCATCGCCAGGGCCGCTCCCCGCCGCATCAGCGCCTGCTTCGGTTGTAGGAGATGCGGTAGACGGCGCCCGCCATGTCGTCCGAGACGAGCAGCGAGCCGTCGCGCAGCACGGCCACGTCCGCGGGGCGGCCGAGATACTCGTTGGTCTCGTCGTCCAGCCATCCCTCCGCGAAGGGCTTGTGCTCCTTCACCGAGCCGTCCGGGTTCAGCAAGGTCACCATCACCCGCGCGCCCACGGGCTCCGTGCGGTTCCAGGAACCGTGCTGCGCGCTGAAGATGGCCCCGCGGTATTCCTCCGGGAACATGCGCCCCTCGTAGAAGGTCAGGCCCAGGTCGGCGGCGTGGTTCTGCGTCTCGACGACAGGGAGGACGGCGTTCGCCGGAGGCTGGCTGTCCGCGTATTCCCGGGTGCGCACATTGCCGCCGCCGAACCAGGGAAAGCCGAAGTTCTGCCCCGCGGCGGTGCTGCGGTTGATCTCGCCGGGCGGGGTGTTGTCGCCCATGCCGTCCACCTGGTTGTCGGTGAACCACAGCTCGCTGGAATTGGGCCGGAAGGCGATGCCAACGGAATTGCGGACCCCGCGCGCATAGACCTCGCGGTTCCGGCCGTCGCGGTCCATGCGGATGATGCCGGCCATGCCGGCGCGGTTGAAGATCTCCATCTTGGCGGGAAGCGGCACGTTGAAGGGCTGGCCGAGCGAGATGTAGAGCTTGTTGTCGGGCCCGATGCGGCAGACCCGCGCGCCGTGGTTGAAGCTCTCCTCCGCGGCGGGGATGAGCTGGCCCTGCGGCACCACCACCTCCGCCGCCACGTCCGGGCTCTCGTAGAAGAATTCCGCGGCGGGAAAGGCGATGACCCGGTTGTGCTCGACGACGTAGAGGATGCCGTCCGGCGAGAAGCACAGCCCGTTCGGCACGGAGAAGCCGATCGAGGGCGCGAAGACCTTCACCTCGTCGGCGATCCGGTCGCGGTCGCGATCCGTCAGCGCCCAGACCCGCGTCTTGCGGGTGCCGACGAAGACCACGCCGCCGGCGCCGATGGCCATGTGCCGCGCGTCCGGCACCACGGCGTAGAGATCGATCCGGAATCCCTCGGGCAAGCGGATGCGCTCGAGGTTCCTGCGCAGCGCGTCCGCGCGGCGGCCTTCCTGGGGCACCGTCTCGATCTGCAGGGAGGCGCCGGTGGTGCGGAACTGCTGCAGCCGCTCGAGATTGTCCTGCTGCCCTTGCACCTGGCCTTGCATCTGGCCCTGCACTGGGCCCGGCGTCGGTGGGCGGACGGAGGGCGACGTCTCCCCCGGGATGGAGCCGCCCGTGTTGGACGGGGCGCCACGGCCCGGCAGGGGCTGCTGCTGGGCCAATGCCATCGACGCCACCGAAGCGAGCAACAACCCGGCGCCGAACAGAAATGCTCTACCTTGCACGAGCGTACCTCCCTTTTTTGGGTCACCGTGTGACCGGCATGGAAAGGATGCGCGGGTCGCCGCGGGGGTGGCGATGACATAGCCGTGAAAGTGGTTCCCCCTCCGCCGTTTCAGGCCAATGGAACGGCGCGGCCCGTCCCGGGCCGCAGGTCGGAAACGCTCGTGGTCGTCCCCGCCCGCATCGGCCCACACCGGGCGAGCGCCTCAAGGCGCGGCATGGTGTTCGACGAGGCGCCCCGGAGCCGCCGCCCGTCCGCCTTGCGTTCGTCGTGCCTGCCGTTCACCCCAGCCAGCGGCCGTTGCGGGCATCAAGGCTGGACCTCGCGGCCCCTCAGGCCTGACCCAGCAGCCCCCGCCGCAGCCCCGCGCTTTCGGCGTCGGGGCCGATGAAGCTGCGCAGCATCATGGCCCCGTTCCCCGCGCTGACCACGGCCGGCGCCTCGCCGGAATAGGCGATCTCCGTGCGGTCGGGCAGAAAGAGCCAGTCCTCCACCTGCCCGGCCGGCAGGTCGCGCAGCCGGGCGCGGAAGGCGGGCGGCATCTCGCAGTTGCAGCCGTCGCGGAAGCCGTCCTCCCAACCGCCCACCAGCCGTGCCTTGGGCACGGGCACCGCGTAGCGCAGGCGCAGCAGCTTGGTGCCGCCGGAGGCGATGATGGCCTCGGCGTCCGAGTTGCGCCGTTCGAGGTAAAGCCAGCCGCGGAACACCTCCACCAGCAGGAAGCGGCGCACCCCCGTGCCGTTCAGCACGAGGCGGCGGCCGGCCACCTGCAGTTCGGAAGGGGCTTCCTGGGCGAGGGCCGGGGCGGCCAGCAGCAGCAAAGGCAGGGGGGCAAGGGCCCGGCGCGGCACGGAACCTGCCTGGAACCGGTCAAGGGCGGCTCCGCCCGCCCCAGCCACGCCATCCTCCGGGAGACCGTCTCGCGCCATGCCCCTCATCCTCTCTCGCCGCGCCGTCGCGGCCGGCTCCCTCGGGTTTCTCGCCGCGCCCGGCATCCTCCGCGCGCAGGAGCGGCAGCGGGTCCGGCTCGTGCTGAACTTCGCCGTAGATGGGTCCACCGCGCCGTTCTACCACGCCGAGGCGCGCGGCTACTTCCGCGAGGCCGGGCTCGACGTGCAGATCGACCCCTCCAACGGCTCGGGCGACGCCATCACGCGGGTGGCCTCGGGCACCTACCAGTTCGGCGTGGGCGACCTCTCCACCCTGTCGGAATTCGCCGCGCGCCAGCCGGAGAACACGCCGCGCGCCGTGATGGTGCTGCAGAACCGGTCTCCGCAGGCCGTGATCAGCCTGAAATCCGCGGGCATCGTTTCGCCGCGCGACCTGGAGGGAAAGGTGATCGGCAACGGCGTCTCGGACGGGGCATCGCGCATGTTCCCGGCTTTCCTGAAGATCAACGGCGTGGACGAGGCCAAGGTCATGCGCCGCCAGGTCACGGCCCAGCTGCGGGACCAGATGCTGCTGACCCGGCAGGTCGCGGGCGTGACGGGCTTCGACTACACGACCTGGTTCAACATCAAGGCCAACGGGACGCGGCTCGAGGATGTGAGCTTCCTTCCCTACGCCGACCACGGGATCGACAGCTACGGAAACTCGATCCTGGCCGGGCAGCCTCTCATCCGGGACAACCCGGATGCCGTCCGGCGCTTCCTGGCCGCGGCCACCCGCGCCTTCCGCGACGCGGTGGCGGACCCGAAGGCGGTGGTGGCGACCATCGCCGCGCAGTCGGCCCTGATCGACGCGGCACTGGAGGCGGAGCGCCTGACCTGGCTTGCCCGGCGCCAGATCCTGACCCCCGCAACCCGGGCACGCGGCATCGGGGACGTGGAGCCATCGCGCCTGGCGGATACGATCAGCACGGTGGCCAGCGGCTTCGGCCTGGCCCGCGCCCCGGCGCCGGAGGAGGTCTATGATGGCCGCTTCCTGCCCGCGCGGGAGGCCAGGATGCCGCCGGGCTAGTCCCGCCCCCGCCCATCGCCATTCCCGTCCCCGGGCATCAATCCGTGGGCATCAATCCGCGGGCGCGCCCGCCTCCTGGCCGCGGGCGCGCGGCGCCACCTGGGGCACCAGCAGCGCCAGCAGCAGCGTGATCGCCCCGGTGGCCAGCACCGCCCAGAAGGTGAGGTGCAGGGCCCCATCCAGCGCGGCCCGCACGGCGCCGTTCACGGCCGGGGCCGCCGCGCCGGCGGCTGTGCCGCCATGCTCCAGCAGCGGCCGGATCGCCTCGAAGTCGATCCCGCCGGCCGTGCCGCCCTGGCGCGAGAGCGCGATGTTCAGCACGCCCCCCAGCACCGCGGCCCCCAGCGCGCTGCCGAGGTTGCGGGAAAAGACGTTCGACGCCGTGGCCGCCCCGCGCTCCGCCCAGCCGACGCTTTCCTGCACCATCACCACGGCGGAGACGCTGAGGAAGCCCATTCCCAGCCCCATCACGAAGGAGCCCGCCCCGGCGAACCAGGGGGAGGAACCGGGGCCGAGCACCACGAAGGCCAGCGACCCCGCCGGCACCAGCACGGCCCCGAGCAGCAGGCAGGCGCGCAGCCCGAAGCGCCCGAAGGCCCGCGCCGCGATCGTGGCCCCCACCGGCCAGCCGAACACCATGACCGTGAGCGTGAAGCCGGCCACGAGCGCGGAGCGGCCCATCACGGCCTGCACGTACATGGGAAGGAAGGTGGTCAGCCCGATCAGGGCCATGCCGCTGAACAGCACGGTGGCGTTGGAGGTGGCGATGGGACGGCGCAGCCAGAGGGCCACATCGAGGATGGGGTCCGCCGCCCGCCGCTCCTGCCACAGGAAGGCGACGGCGCAGGCGAGGCCCGCGAGGAGCGACGCGATGGAGAGCGCGCTGCCGGGATCGGCCGTGGCCACCATCACGCCGGCCACGGCGAGGGTGAGGAGGATGGCGCCGGCGGCGTCCACCGGCTGCTTCTCGCGCGATACGTCCTCGCGCAGGTAGAGGGCGAAGCCGGCGGCGGCGATGATGCCGATGGGAAGGTTCATCCAGAAGATCCAGGCCCAGCTCGCATGGCCGATGATCACCCCGCCGACGAGCGGCCCCGCGACGGAGGAGATGCCCCAGACGCTGGCCAGCCATCCCTGGATGCGGGCCCGTTCCTGCACGGAGTAGAGATCGCCGACGATGGTCAGGGAGATCGGCTGGATCGCCCCCGCCCCGATTCCCTGCACCAGCCGGAAGGCGATCAGGGACGGAATGGACCAGGACAGGCCGCAGAGCACCGAGCCCAGCAGGAAGATCGCGATGCCCCAGAGCATCACCGGCCGCCGGCCGTGGATGTCGGCCAGCTTGCCGAACACCATGGTGGTCGCGGTCTGCGCCAGCAGGAAGGAGGCGAAGACCCAGGAGTAAAGGTGGAGGTCGCCCAGCTGCCCCGCGATCTGCGGCATGGCCGTCGAGACGATGGTGGCCTCGATCGCGATCATGAACATCGAGGCCATGACCGAGGCCAGGACCAGCGGACGGCGCAACTTGGGGGGGCTCGGCATCGGCGGGAGTTAAGGCCGAATTCTGTGGAGAGAAACCAGCGCGCCCGTCAATAAGCGGGGAGCCCCGGCCGCGGCATCAGTTCCGCCGGCGCCGCTCCGCCGCCTCGGCCCGGCGCATGTCCACGAACACGGCGTAATCCTCGTGCTTCGTGGGCAGCCAGCCGATGGCACTGCCGCGCTCCACGGCCTTGTGGATGTCGGGATGGGCACGGGGCAGGGCCAGGTGGAAGTTCACCATGTCGCGCTTGAATTCCGCCGGCAGGTCGCTCCGCACCACGATGGGGCCGTTCTGGATGGGGCGGGAGCGCCAGATGATGCGGATGTCGCGCATGTTCAGCAGGTTCTTCTCCACCGCCGCCGTCAGCACGCCGCGGGAGAAGCCCTTGCTTTCGTCGCCCTGGCCGGAGGACCAGCAGACCCCGGCGTCGTACTGCTTCTGCAGAACCGCCACGAGCGCCTGGTCATGCCCGCCGGCGAAGCCCGTCCGGCCGAAAAAGGTTTCCGGCACGATCCCGGCTGCGCGCAGTTCCGCGCGCGGGATGAGGTAGCCCGAGGCCGAGTTGGGATCGGACCAGGCCATGGCCTTGCCGCGCATCTCCTCCAGCCTGGTGATGCCGGAGTCGGCGCGCGCATACATCAGGGCGACATAGCTGGTGCTGCCGTCCGGTTCCTGCGTCACCAGGATGGGCTCCACCCCGCCATTCGTGTCCAGCCAGACGCCGGCATAGGCGGCGGGGGACATGTTGGCGATCTCCAGCGTCTTCGCGGCGAAGGCCTGCTGCACGCCGGAATAGTCGGAAGCGAAGAACATGCGGGTGGGGACGCCGAAGGTGTCCTCGAACAGCTTGCGGTAGCCCTCGTAGCGGCCGAGGCGGTCGCTTTCCGATTCGCCCCCCAGCACGCCCAGGCGAAGCTGCGGCACCTGCGCCGCCCATGCGCGGCGCCCCGGTGCCGGCATCGCGGGCGCGGCGGCCGGTTGGGCACGCGCGGCCATCGGCAGCAGGGCGCCGGCGGCGATCAGGGGGCGGCGGCGGATCATCGGGCGGCTCCGGAAGGCTGCGTTCCACTCCAGCCTGTCATGCCGCGAAGGCTGCGGCCAAGGGGGACGGCCAAGCGGCCGCCCGGGGCGGGACGGCCAAGTGGCCGCCCGGGGACGGTTGCGTGCCCGTCGCCACCCGATCACCCTGGTGCCATGGCAAGGCGGCAGGATGGCGCGCCGGGGAAGGA